>Ga0209611_10005997_pt1 | contig 20117 bp, 28 predicted proteins | sample S1TSphgellanicum_3_FD_187693 | JGI IMG/M metagenome (GOLD analysis project Ga0209611, IMG submission 187693) | Host-associated microbial communities from peat moss isolated from Minnesota, USA - S1T2_Fc - Sphagnum magellanicum MG (SPAdes) (version 2) | ecosystem: Host-associated > Plants > Peat...
TTGATCTCGGCGATCACGGCCGGACCATCCGAATTCCGCAGCGCCTCGGCGAAGGGTCGGCGTTCACCGCGCCGCGCATCGCCGCGGGCTGCGAGCTCGTCGTAGCTATGGGCCGCTTCTTCGGCCGGCAACGCCGCGCGCTTCGCGGCGTACAATCGTTCCAAGATGTCGCTCATGCGAACTCCAATTCGGTGGGGCGGCGAAGGCGGTCGAACACGGCGTGGGCGGCACCGCTCGCAAGCGAACGGCGTGCGAGTTCGAGTCCCTCGGCGAGGCCGGACGCGCGTTGCGCCACGACGAGGACGAGGGCGGCGTTGAGCGCCACGATATCCGCGCGCGGCGAGGTTTCGCCTTCGAGGATCGCGCGAAGCGCCGCCGCGTTGAGTGCCGGCGTTCCACCGGCGAGAGCGTCTGCGGGTGCGTGGATTCCGTAGTCCGCCGGATCGAGCGTCCAACGCCGGACGCTCTCGCCGTCGAACTGAAAGACCGACGTGGGAACGTCGCCCGCGACCTCGTCGATCCCGCTCTGCGCGTGCACGACGGCCGCACCGCGCGAGCCGAGCGCGAGAAGCGCGTCGCCGACGAGATCGAGGTGCGCGAGCGTCGAGACGCCGATCACTTGATGCGTCGCGCGCGCCGGATTAGCAAGCGGTCCGACGATGTTGAAGACCGTGCGCACGCCGAGTTCGCGTCGCACCGGACCGACCGCTCCGAGCGCTCCGTGATAGAGCGGCGCGAAGAGAAACGTGAACCGATCGCGCTCGAGTTGCACGCGTGCGACGTCCGGCGGTTCGTCGATACGGATGCCGCAATTCTCGAGCACGTCGGCACTGCCGCACAAACTCGATGCGGCGCGATTCCCATGCTTCGCAACGTGTAAGCCACACCCGGCGAGCACGAACCCGGCTGCGGTCGAGACGTTGATCGTCTGCGCGCCGTCGCCGCCCGTGCCACACGTATCGACCACCACGTCGAGATCGTGCTCGACGCGGGTGCTCCGCGCGCGCAGCGCCTCCGCGGCGCCGACGACTTCCGAGGACGCCTCGCCTTTGGTCGCGAGCGCGCCGAGTAGCGCCGCCGCCTGCACCGGCGTCCACGTGCCGTCCACGATCGCGCCGACGGCAAACGCCATCTCGGCGGCGTCGAGATCGTTGCCCGCGATCACGCTGCGAAGGATCGCGCGATATTCGGCGCTCATACCGGCACCCGCGCGAGCGCGAGAAAGTTCGCGAAGATGCGCCCGCCTTCGGGCGTCAAGACGGATTCCGGATGGAACTGCACGCCGTGGATCGGCAGCGTCCGATGGCTCACACCTTGGATCACCGCATCGTCGCTCGTCGCGACCGCGCGCAGCTCCGCCGGAAACGGCGCGTGCGCGATGCACAGCGAGTGATACCGCGTCGCATCGAACGGCGACGGCACGCCCGCGAAGAGGCCGGACCCGTCGTGCTCGATGCGCGACGTCTTCCCATGCATGAGTTGCGGCGCGTACTCGACGACGCCGCCGAAATATTCACCGATCGCCTGTTGCCCGAGACAGACGCCGAGCAGCGGACGCCCCGCGTCGATCGCCCAACCGATGCTACGCATCGTCTTGCCGGCATCCGCGGGACGCCCGGGACCGGGGCCGATGCACACCGCATCTGCAGCGGCAACCGCCTCCGCGTTTAGGCGCTCGTCGTCGTTACGCACCACGTCGACGCTCGCACCGAGCGAGCCGAAGAGGTGGGCGAGGTTGTACGTAAACGAATCGTAATTGTCCACGAGCAAGACGCGCGGCGACCCGCTGCCGTTCATCGCTCGCTCCCCGCGCGCGGCGCATCGAGTGCGAGCACCTCGCGCACGATGCGCGTCTTCGCGTAGATTTCGTCGTGCTCGGCCTGCGGCTCGCTATCGGCAACGATGCCCGCCGACGCCTGCCAATACGCGCGACCACCCGCGGTCGTCACGCTCCGCAGCACGATGCACGAATCCATATCGCCGTTGAAGTCGATGTGCGCGACGCTTCCCGCGTAGAGCCCGCGCGCGACCGGTTCGAGCTCGTCGATCAGTTGCATCGCGCGAATCTTCGGCGTGCCCGTCACCGTGCCGGCCGGAAACGCCGCCGCGAACAGGTCGAGCGCGTCGCGATCCGGGCGCAGTTCGCTCGTGACGTTCGAGACGATGTGCATCACGTGGCTGTAACGCTCGATCACCATCAGCTCGTCGACGCGGACGCTCCCCGTGGTCGAGACCGCGCCGAGATCGTTGCGGCCGAGGTCGACGAGCATCACGTGTTCCGCGCGTTCTTTTTCGTTCGCGAGCAGTTCGATGCCGATCTCGTTATCGCGCTGCAGGCTCGCACCGCGTGGCCGCGTGCCGGCGAGCGGGCGCACGCGCGCGTGCGAACCGTCGAGGCGCACGAGAAATTCCGGAGACGCGCCGAACACCGCGCGGCCTTCGTGCTCCACGAAGAACATGTACGGCGACGGGTTACGCGTCCGGATCTGGCGATAAAAATCGAACGGCGTGCCGTCGAGCTCGCACGAAAATTGAATGCCGAGCTGCAGCTGATAGACGTCGCCTTCGTAGATCGCGCGCTTCGCCCTCGCAACGCCCGCGAGAAACTGGTCCTTCGTGAGCGATTGCTTCACGTCGCCCTTCGCGCGCACGTTGCCCGGAATCGTCGGGCGCACGCCGAGGAGCTGCGCGATGTAGCGATCGAGTCGACCCTCGATTTCCGTGCACTCGCTCTCCGATCGCGCGAACCCAATCAGCGTGACGCGATGCGTGAAGTGATCGAACACGACCCACGTGCCCGGTACCACCACGAGCGCGTCCGGTACGGGCACGCTCGTGGGCGGCTTCGGCCCGATGCGCTCGAGCACGCGCGCCGCGTCGTAGGCGAACACGCAGACGGCGCCGCCGGAAAACGGAAGGCCGTCCGCATCGAAACGATAGGATGCGATCGTCGTGCGAATTTTCTCGAGCATCTGCGGATCGCTCTCGAACGTCGCGGTCTCGAGGTAGTCGAGCCCGATGTACGAGAAGCGCGCGATGCGATCGGTGCCTTCGACCGACTCGAGCAAACACGAACGCCCCGGCGTAGCCAGGGCGAGGTATGCGGAGATCGGTGTCAACGCATCCGCAACGAACTCGCGCACGACCGGCGTGAGTTGTTGCGGGGTGGTACTCGGAGGTTGTGTCAGCATGGTTCGCTTGGCGCCACGCGAGCCGGTGCGAACGCACCGGCCTGCAAGGATACTAGCGGACGAGTTCCAGGAACGAGAGTTCCGCGGCGTCACCCGGGCGGACGCGCGATTTGATGATGCGGGTGTAGCCGCCGTCGCGATCTTTGAGCGCGGGCGCGATCACGTCGACGAGCTTCTTCGTGACCGCCGGCTCGAGCAAGTACTCGGCGACGAGGCGACGCGAGTGGAGGTCTCCGCGACGCGCCGTCGTGATCAGGCGATCGACGACTTTGGAGATTTCCTTGGCCTTGGTCGTCGTGGTCTCGATCTTCTCGTACTTGAAAAACGACGTCGCGAGGTTGCGGAGCAGCGCCTTGCGGTGGCCGTCCGTGCGGGAGAGTCGTTTCTTAGCGATCTGGTGCGGCATCGTTCTATCCTAGATGGGTTGGCGCAGCGAGAGGCCGCGCTCTTCGAGGACCTGCTTGATCTCGTCGAGCGACTTCTTGCCGAAGTTGCGCATCTTGATGATTTCGTCTTCCGTCATGTCGAGCAGTTCCGACACTTTCGAAATCCCGGCGCGCTTGAGGCAGTTGAACGAACGAACCGAAAGATTCAACGTCTCGACCGGAACGTCCCATTCGCTCGTGGGAGCGGCCGCGGGCGGCTTCTCTTCCTGCGTGAAGTTGACGAAGAGGTCGAGCTGATCTTGGAGGATCGTCGCCGCGGTCGAGAGTGCGTCGTCCGGCGTGATCGAGCCGTTGGTCTCGAGCTCGATCGTCAGGCGATCGAAATCGACCGACTGGCCGACGCGCGTATCGTCGACCGTGAAATTGCACTTGCGGATCGGCGAGAAGATCGAGTCCATCGGGATGAGCCCGATCATGTGCTCGACGTTCTTCTGCTTGTCGGCGGTCACGTAGCCGCGCGCCTTCTCGACGCCGATTTCCATCTGAAGCTTCGCGCTCTTGGCGGTCATCGTCGCGATGTGGTAATCCGGCTGGAGGATCTCGACGTCGGCGTCCGGCGTGATATCGCTCGCCGTGACTTCCTTCGATCCGCCGACGGAAAGCGTGAGCACCTTCGGCTCGTCGCTGTTCAGTTTGATCGGCAAGCCCTTGAGGTTGAGCAGCAGGTTCGTCGTGTCTTCCACAACGCCCGGGATCGTCGAGAACTCGTGTAGCACGCCGTCGATCTTGACGTACGTGACCGCCGCGCCCGGAATGGACGAGAGGAGCACGCGGCGCAGCGAGTTGCCGAGCGTTATGCCGAAGCCGCGCTCGAGGGGCTCGATCACGAACTTCGCGTAGTTGTCGCGCCGCTCGCGAACTTCGATGGAAGCTCCCTGCGGCGAATCGATGACGGTCATTGTTGCTTTGAGATCCTTCGTTGCCGTTTACGTTATCCGCAGCCACCCCCGGTGACCACGATCGTACGCCGAACGGCGGCTAGTGGTTAGAAATTAACGTGAGTAATACTCGACGATCAGTTGTTCGTCGACGGGCGTATCGATCTGCTCGCGGCTCGGAAGCGCGCCGACCTTGATCGCGAGCTCCGTCTCGTCGAGCTCGAGCCATTCGGGATGCGGACGGTTTTTCGCGTACTCGGCGTTCGCTTCGAACACGACGGACTTCTTCGCACGGTCGCCGAGCGTGATCACGTCGCCGGGCTTCACGAGGAAGGACGGGATGTTCACGATGCGGCCGTTCACGCGGAAGTGCCGGTGGGTGACGAGTTGACGCGCCTGCGCGCGGCTCATCGCCATGTTCATGCGATAGACGACGTTGTCCAGGCGGCGTTCCAGCAGCTGCAGGAACGTCTTACCGGTCTGACCCGGGACGCGTGCGGCGCGGCGGAAGTAGTTCTCGAACTGCGTCTCGAGCACGCCGTAGTAGCGGCGCATCTTCTGCTTCTCGCGCAGCTGGCGGCCGTATTCCGAAACCTTCTGACGGCTGGGCTTGCCCTGCGTCTTCTGGCCCGGAGCCGTGCCACGGCGCTCGACGGCACACTTTTTGGAAAGGCAGCGGTCGCCCTTGAGGAAGAGCTTGATCTTTTCGCCCGTCTTGCTCGTGGCCGTTTCGCGACGGCAGAGGCGGCAAACGGGACCCGTATAACGCGACATCTTCTACTTTACCTAGACCCGGCGCCGCTTCGGAGGGCGGCAGCCGTTGTGCGGAATCGGCGTGACATCCTTGATCAACGTGATCTCGAGCCCCGCGGCTTGCAACGAGCGGATCGCGGCTTCGCGACCGGCGCCCGGCCCCTTCACGTAGACCTCGGCGGATTTCATGCCGTGGTCCATCGCCTTGCGGGCCACCGCTTCGGCGGCCATCTGCGCGGCGAACGGCGTCGACTTCTTCGAGCCTTTAAAGCCGAGGTTACCGGCTGAGGCCCAAGCGATCACGCTGCCCGCATTATCGGACATCGTGACGATCGTGTTGTTGAACGACGAGTGGATGTGCGCGACGCCGGAACCGACGTTCTTAAACTCGCGCTTCTTACGCGTCTTGGTTTGCTTCTTGGCGGCCAATGCTACTCCAACGGTTTATCTTGCCCCGCGTTACGAACCCGGGGTGTCGTCGCCTCGATTCGCGGGCCTCGTAGGTACGAGGGCCGAAATCTGCAGTCCGGACGAACGGCGATGCGTCCGGGCACGCCCGAGGGCATGCGTGGCCGACGTGAGTGCCGACGAGAGAGTATACCGGAAAAGAGCCGTCACGGTCAACCACGAGGGTCCGGCACGGCGGAACGCACGCCGATGCGTTAGAGGGCTCGCTTGGGTGGGTACAAACCTATGCGAAAAGGAGATTAGGGTTGAAAATCGTTCGTAATATTCTCGCGGCATTCGCGTTCGGCGCCATCCTGGGCGCCCCGGTCGGTATGGCTTCAGCGGCGAGCTCGCACCGCGACTTCCAGGGCACGGTGGTGCACGTCTCGGCGACCAATATCAAAGTCCACGGCATCGAGGGTGGCAAGGCGCAGACGCTGAGCTTCCTCGTCGACCCGAAGGTCGTGAAGGTCTCGAAGAAAGTCCACGGCCAGGCGACGGCCGAGATGCGCGACATCCAAGTCGGCGACTACGTGCTGGTTCGCTACGACCAGAAGTTCCTCGGCGTTCGGCATGCCGACGCGATCAATGACACGACCACCTTCACGCACATGAAGACCTAACCGAAGCGGTTCTTCCGGCAGATCACCTTCGCGCCCGGCTCTCCGCCGGGCGCTTTTCGTTGCCGTCACACTTCGCGAAGACCCAGCCGACCGGACCCACGGACCCCTCTCACACTGGTTCGAAAACCGTTGAGGAATAGGCCGTAAGTCCCCTATCCTTGGTCGGTGAAGGTTGCAGCAACCGCCGCCCTTACCCTCGCGCTGGGCTCGCTCGCGTTCGTCCACGCCGCGCCGGCGAGCGCCGCGACGCCGTTGCCGGACCGCGCGACCGATGGTGCCGTAGTCGTGACGGCGCTGACCGATCGCGAACGCGGCGTCGGCGCGGGGACCATCGTGGCGGTCTCCGGAGCGAGCGTTCGGATCGTGACGGCGAAGCACGTGGCGACGTTCGGACTGCTCTCCGTCGATATCGCAGATGCGGTGGTGCCGGCGCACATCGTCTCGTTCGTCCCTGGCCAAGACGTCGCCATCATCGAAGCGACCGTCGACCCCGCCCTCGCGGCTCGCCTGCACGTCGCCCCCCTCGGCGCGCCGCGGCCGCACGAGGCCGTTCACGTGTGGGGAAGCGGCGTCGACGGGCCGGCCTACGAGCCCGGCGCGATCGCGCAACCCGGCGCCCCGCTCCCGGACGGGCCTGCCCGGGGACGCTACACGCTCAGCTGCAGCCTCTGCCACCGCGGGGATTCGGGTGGCGGCGTGTTCGATGCGAGCGGCGCGCTCGTCGGCGTGTACGTCGGCTACTTCGAATACGATTCGGGCGCGCGCGTTTCGGTCGCGACGCTCCCGGCCGCCGCGGTCCAGACCGCGCTCGCGGTGCCGTTCGCGGATGCGGCGATCGCCTCGAACGACGCGGACGGATCCGCCGGCCCCGCCTCAAATATCGCCCGATCCACGACGTCCATCACGCCGCCGACGATGCTCGCTTCCACGAGCGACCGTGTGACGAACGCATTACGGAATGTCGCCTCGATCAGCGACGCGAGCGCCGTGGCCGTCGGCACGGGATCGAGCGCCGAAATCGTCTTCGCCGCGATCAGCGCCTCGAGATAACCCGCGAGGCCGAGGATACGGTCGCGGCGGCGCGCCTGGCGCTCTTCGCGTAACGCCTCGTCGCTTTCGATCTCCTGAAAGTAGGCGTGCAGCACCCCCGGAAACTCGAGCTTGCCGGCAAAGGTCATCGCCACCCAACGGCGCACGCGCAGCCGTTCTTCGGCGCGCGAACCGTACGGCGGGGAAAACGAGGGCGCCATCCGCGCGAGATCTTCTCGCAGACGCTCGATCGCGAACGTGAAGATCGCCCGCTTGTCGCGGAAGTAGCGATAGAACGTGCCGTGCGCGAGGCCGGCCTCCGCGGAGATCGCCGACGCGGTGATCGCGGGGTACGGCATGCGCTCGGCAAGGCGCTCGAAGGCCTCGAGGAGTCGGCGTTTCGATTCGGTCGCCGCCGATCGCGGCGCCGGCTCGGTCTCGTCGACGGCCGCGGTTTCCGCGACACCGAGATAGGTCCAGCGCTTGCGGCGCTCGAGCGTTTCCGGGTCGCGATAGCTTTCGACGCGGTAACGGTACGCGCGCCGGCCGACCCGCTTGATCACTTCATGTGCGATGCGCGAGGTACTCCAGGTTGGCAGGTGGTAGAATGACTTACTCGTCACCCATGATCTACCTTCCCGAGCGCCCTCCGGAGGAAACGTCATCGCATCCCTAGCCCTCCCGCGCGCGTCGGCCGCCAGTGTCGGCCGCGTCGCCGAGAGCCGCACCCGGCCGGATCCGCCCGTCGCCCTCGTTACGGCAACGGTGATGCTCGGCGTGATCATGGCGATCATCGATACGTCGATCGTCAACGTCGCGCTTCCGAACATGGCGGGCAACCTCGGAGCGGCCACCGACGAAATCTCGTGGGTCGCGACGGGCTACATCCTCGCCAACGTCGTCATCATGCCGCTTAACGGCTATCTCACGCAGTTGCTCGGTCGGAAGAAGTTTTACGCGCTGTCGCTTGCGGTCTTCACGATCGCGTCGTTCATGTGCGGTACGGCAGGCGACGTGTGGATGCTCGTGTTCTGGCGCGTCGTTCAAGGCATCGGCGGCGGCGCGCTGCAGCCGACGGCGCAGGCGATTCTCTTCGAATCGTATCCGCCGGAAAAGCGCGGCGCGGCGATGGCGATCTTCGGTATGGGCGCGATGGTCGGCCCCGCCATCGGTCCGACGATCGGCGGCGCGATCGTCGACAACTATTCGTGGCCGCTGATCTTCTACATCAACATCCCGATCGGCATCCTCGCGTTCGTGATGACGATGCTCTTCATTCGCGATCCCGCGTATATCGTGAAGCCGGAGCGCGGCCCGGACTGGATCGGCATGGGGGCCATGACGGTCGGCATCGCTTCGTTACAATACGTGCTCGAGCGCGGCCAACGTGAAGATTGGTTCTCCTCAGCATCGATCTGCACGTTGACGGCCGTCGGAGCGCTGTCGCTCGGGTTCTTCATCGTGCGCGAATTGCGCGACCCGCATCCGTTCGTCGATCTCAAGGTATTCGGATCGCGGACGTTCGCAGCGGGAACGGTGATCGGCGTCGTCAGCGGATTCGGACTTTACGGACTCAATCTCGTCTTACCGCTCTTCTTTCAGAACGTGCTCGGCTTCGACGCACTGCAAACCGGATACGCCCTCTTGCCCGGCGCGATCGCGACGATGATCAGTATGCCGATCGCGGGACGCTTAACGTCGATCATGGACCCACGCCTCGAAATCGCAATCGGGCTCGCGATGTTCGGCGTCGGCTCGTGGTGGATGGCCGATCTCAATCAATACGCGGGCTTCTGGGATATTTTCTGGCCGCGCGCGCTGCAAGGGTTCGCGCTCGGGTTTCTCTTCGTTCCGCTCACCACGGTCGCGCTCAGCGGCATTCCACGCGCGGCGATGTCGAACGCAACCGGCCTCTACACGCTCGTGCGTCAACTCGGCGGAAGCCTCGGCATCGCGATCCTCGAATTGATTCAGACGCGCCGCGAAGATTTCGCACAGAGCGTCTATGCGGCGAACGTGACGCTCTCGAACGGGCCGGTCGGGTCGATGCTGCACAACGCGGTCGACAAAGCGCAAGCCATGGCACAGCTCGCCTCGATGGTGGAGCAAAACGCGACCGTCGTTTCGTACGATTACGTTTTCCGTATCTGCGCGATCGTGTTCTTCATCTCGATCCCGACCGTCATGATCCTTGCGAACCCGAAGAAGGCCGGCGCCGCGCCGGCCGAGGCACACGCGGTGATCGAGTAGCACCAAACGCGCCTTGTCGTTCCCGGACCTCGCGTGATAGAGTCATGTGACTTCATGCAGCGGCCGGAAATCGTTCTGCCCCTTACCGATCCCGAAACCGAGTGGGTCCGTGGGCGCGCGCTTCAAAAAGTGAGCCCTGCGTTCGATCATGCGCGGGTCCAGATGAAGTTGGCCTTCGCGCTGGACGCGTGGGCACTCGGCAGAGGGAGCGTCGGCACCGAGTGGCGCTTCCGCGTCGCTCCACCGGGCGAGGCGTTGCGCCCGCTCGTGCCCGACATCGCTTTCTTGTCGGCGGCACAGCTCTCCACGCTCTCGCGTGAGGAACGGCAATCTCCACCGTTCGCACCAACGATCGCGGTTGAGGTGCTCTCGCCGGGCGACCGAGGCGACGATGTGAAAGACAAGATCGGCACGTACTTGCGCGCCGGTACGGACCTTGTGATCGTCGCCGACCCGCGCTCCCGCAGCTTTTCGCTTCACGATGCGTCAGCGGTACGCACGCTCGCAGCGGGCGAGGTCCTACGTCATTCGGCACTACCCGACTTCGCGCTCGACATCGGCGCATTTTTCGCAGAGGCGCTCGACGTATGATGGCCGAGAGCTTTGCGCAATACACGATCGCCGAGGGTGCCCTCGCAGGTTCCTGATGCTAAAGAGACGCGGCCGTAAGCGTCCGTTCGCAGAAGTCTCCGAAGCGTTCGCCGCCGAGGCGTTCGCGCGCGAACGCGACGAAGAGCGGATCGAGGGTCGGTGCGATGTCGGCTGCGGGCACGAGTTCGCGGTAGACGCGATTGAGGCGGGTCGACTCGAGGCTCCCGCCGAGCGAGATGTTGTAGCGATCTCCGCTGACGCCGACGAGGCCGATCTCCGCCATGTACGGGCGCGCGCAGCCGTTCGGGCAGCCGGTCATGCGAATCGAAATCGGTTCGTCGCCGAGACCGAGTTCCGCGAGTCGAGATTCGAGTTGCACGACGATACTCGGAAGCGCGCGTTCGGCTTCCGCAAGCGCGAGGCCGCATGTCGGCAACGCGGGGCACGCGAGCGCGTGGCGTTCGACCGCGCCGACCGCTTCGATCGGGCGCACGCCGCTCGCAGCCAGAATCGCATCGATCGCAGGACGCGTCGAGCGCGGAATATCGACGATCAAGACGTTCTGTTGCGGCGTGAGCACGAGATCGAGACCGTACGTCGCGACGATCTCGCGTAACGCCGATTTGATGCGGCCGTCGTCCGCATCTTTGATGCGCCCGCTCGCGATGTTGAGCCCGAGAAAGAGGCTACCGTCGCCCTGTTCGTGCCAGCCGAGATAGTCGCGATGCTCCCATGGCGGCAGCTCCACAAACGCGCCGAGCGATTTTCCGGCGTAGCGTTCGACCTCCGCGCGGAACCACGCGAGCCCGCGATCGACGATCGTATATTTCAGCCGCGCGTGGCGGCGGTTCGTGCGATCGCCGTAATCGCGTTGCACTTCAACGATCGCTCGGACGAACGCGAGCAGGTCCGCCGAGTCGCAGAACCCGAGCGGTTCGCCGAGTCGCGGAAACGTCTCGGCCTTTCGGTGCGTCGCGCCGAGTCCGCCGCCCACGTAGAGATCGTAGCCGAGCAACACGTCCACGTCGCTGAGCACGGGAACGATCCCGAGATCGTTCGTGAGGATATCGACGGAATTGTCGCCGGCGACCGCGACCGCGATCTTGAATTTGCGCGGCAAGTACGTATCGCGATAGAGCGGATCCGCTTCCGACTCGCTCGTGAACGCGAGTTCGGAATCTTGCCAGATCTCGTAGTACGCGCCGGTGCGCGGCGTGAGCAAATCCGCGACGGCGTGCGCCGTCTCGCGCGCGATCTCGTAGGCCTTCGTTACGAACGGCGCCGCGGGCGCCATCACGTTGCGATTGATGTCACCGCACGCGCCGAGCGTCGAGCCGAGTTGCTCGCAAATCGACGCGATCGTCTCCTTGAGATCGCTCTTGTGGATACCGTGCAGTTGAAACGCCTGCCGCGTCGTGACGCGCATCGTTCCATTCGCGTGCGAATCCGAGAGGTCGGCGAGCGCCGAGAAGAACGCTCCCGGAACGTATCCGCCGGGCGTCTTCGTGCGCAGCATGAACGAGTATGCCTTGGGCGCCGGCGCTTCGCTTCCGCGCGCCGCTTTACGCGCGTCGCGATCTTCCTGTTGGTAGATGCCGTGAAACTTTAGCAGCTGAACGTCGGCATCGGAGAAGCGCTCGGTCGGCTCCGCGAGTTCTCGCGCGATCGTGCCGCGCAAGCCGTCGCTTGCGGCCTTGATTCGTTCGACTTTTGAGGGTTCGCCCACGCGCGTATCTCCCAAGGTTGAGGTCGCAAAGTATCACGCATCGCCGCCCCGGCCAACGACAAAGGTAAAAGCCGGCGCGTCGCTTCGCCGGCTTTTTTCCATGCATCGGGTACGGGGTACTCGCGCCGGGGCGGCGCGAGGCGTTACTTCTTGGTCGCCTTCTTCTTCGCGCCGACGGTCTTCTTCGGACCCTTGCGCGTACGGGCGTTCGTCTTCGTGCGCTGGCCGCGAACCGGCAGGCCGCGACGATGCCGCAGACCGCGATAGCAGCCGATGTCGGTCAGGCGCTTGATGTGCCCGGCGACTTCACGGCGCAGGTCGCCTTCGACCTTGATCTGGCCGTCGATCGCTTCGCGCAGCTTCTTCTCGTCGTCCTCGGTCAGATTCTTGACGCGCGTGTTCGGGTCGATGCCCGCGCGCGCCAAAATCTTCTGCGAGGTCGGAAGACCGATGCCGAAAATGTAGGTCAGCCCGATCTCGATGCGCTTCTCGCGCGGGAGATCGATCCCGGAAATACGTGCCATTACCCTTGTACCTGCTTGTGCTTGGGGTTGACCTCGCAGATGACGCGGACCTTACCCTCGCGACGGATGATGATGCATTTTTCGCAAATGCGCTTGACGGACGGACGGACTTTCATAACGTGTACCTGTGCGTGATGCGGGGAGTGGGTGGGCCGCTAAGCGGCGATCTCTTCCTTGGGTCGATATTTTGCGACGTCGAGCTCAAGGAAGTCGTTTTCTCGAAGCGTGAGGATGCGCGGACCGTCGTCGGTCAGGGCGATCGTGTGCTCGAAGTGCGCGGCTAGCTTACCATCCGCGGTCACGACCGTCCAGCCATCGGCTAAGGTTGCGACCTCGTGGGTCCCTCCGGTAATCATCGGCTCGATCGCGAGGACGAGCCCAGGCCGCAGGACGATTCCCTTGCCGGCATCGCCCCAATTCGGGACCTGCGGCTCCTCGTGCATCTTCGTGCCGACCCCATGGCCGACGAGCGCGCGCACGACGCCGAAGCCGTGGGACTCGGCGTGGGCCTGCACCGCGTGGCCGATATCGGAGAGGCGGTTGCCCTTCTGCATCTGGCCGATGCCGATCATCAGGCACTCCTGAGTCACGCGCATCAGGCGCTCGGCTTCGGGCGACACCTTGCCGATCGGGATCGTCGCGGCCGTGTCGGAGACGTAGCGCTCGAATGTGGTGCCGATATCGATCGAGAGGATATCGCCGTCCTTGAGGACCTGGCTACCGGGAATCCCGTGAACCACGACCTCGTTCACCGAGGCGCAAATCGAATTCGGATAGCCCTGATAGCCTTTGAACGTCGGGATGCCGCCCTGCTCGCGGATGCCCTTCTCGGCCAGCCGATCGAGCTCGCCGAGCGTCATTCCGGGCTTCGCCGCGCGCAAGAGCATCGAGAGGACGCTCGACGTGATCTTGCCACTCCGGCGCATGATCTCGATCTCGCGCGGCGACTTCATCGTAATCACCGGGAGGGATCCGCTTCCTTGTGGTCGATCGCGTCGATCACTTCGGCCGTTACGTCGCCGATCGGCTTGAGCCCATCGATGCGCGCGAGCAAACCGGTACCGGCGTAGTAATCCACGAGCGGCGCGGTCTTCTCGTCGTACGTCGTGAGGCGCTCGACGACCACGTCGCGCGAATCGTCGCGCCGCTGCTCGAGCGGGCCGCCGTCTTCGTCGTCGATGCCGGCGACCTTGGGCGGGTTGAACACCGCATGATACGTGCGACCGGTGCGCGGATTCGTCCAGCGGCCCGTGAGCCGCTCGATCAGCGCGTTGCGTTCCGCGTCGAAAAGAATGACGGCGGTCAGCGGAAGGCCGAGCTTCTTCAGCATCGCGTCGAGCGCGGACGCCTGCGCGACCGTGCGCGGGAAGCCGTCGAGGATGAAGGAGTCGGCGCCGCCGAGTTCGCTTTCCATCATTCCGATGATCACGTCGTCCGGCACGAGGTCGCCCGCGTCCATGAACGCTTTCGCGCGCACGCCGAGTGCCGTACCCGCGGCGACGTTCGCGCGCAAGATATCGCCCGTCGAGATCTGGCGGACGGCGAAGCGCTCCTCGAGCACCTTCGCCTGCGTGCCCTTACCCGCACCCGGCGGTCCGAGAAAAACGAGGCGCATCGTCATCGTCTGCGTGCTCATCGCTTGATGAAGCCCTTGTAATCGCGCATCGCGAGGCGCGCTTCGATCTGGGTCATCGTATCGAGCGCGACACCGACCACGATCAAGAGCGACGTGGAGCCGAGATAGAACGTCGTGACGCCGAGGCCCCGCTGCAGCGTCGAGGGCAGAACGGCGAGCAACCCGAGATAGAGCGCCGCGACCGTCGTGATGCGCAGCAAGATGCGCTTGATGTAATCTTCCGTGGGGCCGCCCGGACGGATGCCGGGGATGAACGAACCGCTCTTCTTGAGATTGTCGGCGATGTCTTTAACGTTGACGACGATCGAGCTGTAGAAGAACGTGAACATCACGACAAGCACGAAATACGCGAGATTGTAGAGCAAGCTGTTCGGGCTGAAATACGTGTTGAGATCGAGCGAGAACGCCGTCGTGTTCGCGGGGATCTGCAAGAATCCGAAGTGCCAGTATTCCGGCGTGCGGCCCGACGTCTGGAACCACGAGAGCGCCTGCTGCGGCAAGAGCAAGATCGAAATCGCGAAGATGATCGAGATGACGCCCGCGTTGTTGAGGCGCAGCGGAATGTACGACGAGCGTCCCGCGAACATCTTCCGGCCGACCACGCGGCGCGCTTGCTGCACCGGAATGCGGCGCTGCCCCTGATACATGAAGATGATCGAGACGATCGTGAAGAGCGCGATCGCGAGATACAGCACGAGCCCGAGGTAGTTGAAGTCGCCGTGCGCGCCCGCGCTCAACGTCTGGCTCACGTAGGTGGGGTAGCGCAGCACGATACCGATGAAGATGATCAGCGAGACGCCGTTGCCGATGCCCTTATCCGTGATCTGCTCGCCGAGCCACATCAAGAAGAGCGTGCCCGAAACGAACGCGATCACGGCGAACACGATGAACTGCCACGACGGGTCGTAGAACACGCCGGCGCGGCTCATGTTGATCGACATCGTCGTCGCCTGAACGACGGCGAGCACGATCGTGAGCCAGCGCGTGTACTGACTGATGCGCTTACGGCCTTCCTCGCCGCCCTTCTTCGCGAGCTCTTCGAGCTGCGGCAGAACGACCGTCATCAGCTGCATGATGATCGACGCGTTGATGTAAGGCGTGATGCCCATCGCGATGATCGAGAGCTTCTGCAGCGCGCCGCCCGAGAGGAAGCCGAGGAAATTGTAGAACGTGCCGCCCTTGAGGAGGTTCGCCCACTTCTCCTGATCGACGCCCGGCAATTGGACGTGGATCATGAACACGAACGCCGCGAACGCGAAGAGCACGAAGCCCACGCGTTTGCGGATGTCCGGTACGAGAAGTGCGGCGCGGAGGTTTTCGAGCAAGCGCTACTCGGCTGCCGGAGCTGCGTCGTCGCCGAAGTGCGCGCCCGCGGCAGCGAGCGCTTCGCGCGCGCTGTTCGAGAACACGACGTCGCGGAACCGCAGACCCTGCGGTAACGTGGCGCCGGCCTTCGTGCCGCCCAGAATCTTCACGCCGTCCGGCGCCTTCGTCACGAGCTTGTGCTCGATGAGCGACTGCGGCGACACTTCGATCGACGCGTCCCAGTTCGCGAGCGCGAAGACGTTGACGACGGCGAACGTCGTGCGGAAGTGGCCGATGTCGCGGGCCTTCTGCGAGTAGCCGCGCTTGTGCGGCAAACGACGTGCCCACGGCGTCTGGCCGCCTTCAAATGCGGGACCCTTGCCGCCGCCCGAACGCACGGTCTGACCCTTGCCGCCTTCGCCGCCGGTCTTCACCATGCCCGAACCGTGACCGCGACCGACACGCGTCCGCTTCGGACGTGCGCCCTTATTCTCGCGCAGCGCCGCAAGCGTCGTGCCCGGCTCGGAGCTCTTGAGCCCTTCACCGCGCGCGACGACCGGAGCCTTCGCCTTCTTCGCTTCCGGCGCGCCCTTGCGAGCTGCGGCGGCCTTGCGGGTCGATTTCTTTTCTGCCATGTGAACCTCTACGCGTACAGCTCGGCGACCGTTTTGTCGCGGAGCTTCGCGACCGTTTCGGCCGTCTTGAGCGAACGCAGTGCCGTATACGTCGTGAGCACGACATTGATGGGATTGGAGCTACCGAGGGACTTCGTGAGGATGTCGTGGATGCCCGCGAGTTCCAGCACCGCGCGCATCGGGCCGCCGGCGATCACGCCGGTACCGGGTGCCGCGGGCTTCATGAACACGCGGCCGGCGCCGACGGAGACGTTCACTTCGTGCGGGATGGTGCGCTCGACCATCGGCACGGTGATCATCGCCTTCTTCGCCTGCTCGACGCCCTTGCGGATCGCCTCGGGCACTTCGCCCGCTTTGCCGATGGCAAAGCCGACGCGGCCCTTGCGGTCGCCGACGACGACGAGTGCGGAGAAGCTGAAGCGCTTACCGCCCTTGACGACCTTCGCGACGCGATTGACGCGCACGACCGTCTCTTCAATTCCCGAATTGTCGCGATCGCGACCACCACGATAGTTCACTTAAAACTCCAACCCTGCTTCGCGAGCCGCTTCGGCGAGTGCCGCGACGCGCCCGTGATACTTGAGACCGCTCGTGTCGAACACGACGGCGTCGATGCCGGCGGCTTTTGCCTTCTTACCGATCGCTTCGCCGACGCGACGCGCGGCATCGATGTTCGAGAGCGCCGATTTCCCGGCGAGCTCTTTCTCGCGCGTCGACGCGGCGACGAGCGTGTGTCCGCGCGAGTCGTCGATGACGGCCGCGTAGATGTGGTGCAGCGTGCGATGGATCTGCAAGCGCGGGCGCTCGGCCGTGCCGATGACCTTCTTGCGGAGTCGCGCGTGACGTTTGACGCGCTGCGTGTTCTTGCTGATCATTTCTTACCGGCCTTGCCCGCTTTACCGAGCTTCTTACGGACGACTTCGCCTTCGTAGCGGATGCCTTTACCCTTGTAGGGCTCCGGCGGACGCAGGTCGCGGATTTCCGCGGCCACCTGGCCGACGCGCTGCTTGTCGATGCCGTCGACGTGGATTTTGGTCGTCCCCTCAACCGCGAACGAGATGCCCTGCGGCGCGGGATAGGAAACGGGGTGCGAGTAGCCGAGCGTGAGGTTCAGGTTTTCGCCGGCCTTGGATGCGCGGTAGCCGACGCCCTGAATCTCGAGGCTCTTGCGGAAGCCCTTCGAGACACCTTCGACCATGTTGGCCACGAGCGTGCGGGTGAGGCCGTGTGCCGAGCGATGCTCTTTCGCCTCGCCGTTGCGCGCGACGATCACCGTGCCACCGTCGACCGTGACGGTCACGACGGGCAGCACGTGCTGGGAGAGTTCGCCTTTGGGACCCTTGACGCGAACGACCGAGTCGCCGACCTCGACGGTGACTTTCTCGGGGATCGCGACGGGGAGTTTACCGATTCTCGACATGTTGCCTTACCACACGTACGCGAGGACTTCGCCGCCGACGCCTTCGCGCTTCGCGCGTTTGCCCGACATGATGCCCTTGCTCGTCGACATGAGAACGAGGCCGAGGCCGCCGAGCACGCGCGGGATCTCTCCACGTCCGGTGTAGACGCGGAGACCCGGGCGGCTGATGCGGCGCAGACCCGTGATGACTTTTTCTTTTTCGGGACCGTACTTGAGCGTGACGCGGATCGTGCCTTGCGGGCCGTCCGGGAGACGCTCGACGGAGCGGATGAAGCCTTCTTCGCGCAGGATCTCCGCGACGGCGACCTTCATCTTCGAGGCCGGAATATCGACCACGTCGTGATTCGCCGTATTCGCGTTGCGAATGCGCGTGAGCAGGTCCGCGATGGGATCCGTAATGACACCCATCGCTTACCAGCTCGCCTTCGTGATGCCGGGGATGAACCCGCGGTGCGCGTTCTCCCGGAAGCAGATCCGGCAGAGGCCGAACTTGCGATAGTAGCCGCGCGGACGGCCGCATGCGAGGCAACGGTTGTGTGCTCGCACCGCGAACTTCGGCGTGCGCTTCGCACGTTCGATCGAAGAGGTCTTAGCCATTTGCTGCGCGCTCCTTTTGCAGCGGGAGTCCCATCTGCGTGAGAAATTCCGTCGCTTCTTCGTCGGTCTTGGCCGTCGTCACGATGACGATGTCCATGCCGCGCATCTTGTCGACGCGGTCGAAGTTGATCTCCGGGAACACGATCTGCTCGCGAAGACCTAAGTTGTAGTTGCCGCGGCCGTCGAACGACTTGCGGTTGAGTCCGCGGAAGTCGCGGATGCGGGGGAGGACGATGTTGAAGAGCTTGTCGAGGAACACGTACATCCGCTCGCCGCGCAACGTCACCTTACCGCCGATGTTCATGCCCTCGCGAAGCTTGAACGCCGCGATCGACTTCTTCGCCTTCGTGATGATCGGCTTCTGACCCGAGATCGTCTCGAGCTCTTTCATCGCGATATCGAGAACTTTCGAGTTCTGAATCGCTTCGCCGACCGACATGTTGATGACGACCTTGTCGAGCTTCGGCACCTGGTGCACGTTCGAATAGCCGAACTTTTCGATCAGCTTCTTCTTCACGTCGGTGTCGTATTTTTCGCGCAAACGCGTGATGGCCATGACTTAACGTCCCTTTGCCGGCGCGAGGAGTTCCTCGCCCGAGCGTACCGCGACGCGCACGGTCTCGCCGTTGTCCTTGCGGATGCGGCGCACGCGCGTCGGGAGATTGGTCTTCGGATCGATGACGGAGAGGGCGCTTAGCGGAATCGGCGCTTCTTTTTCAAAGATGCCGGCCGAGGTCGCTCCGTCCGTGCCTTGCTTCGAGTGACGCTTCACGACGTTGAGGCCTTCGACCGTCGCCGTGCCGTCTTTCGGGAACACGGCCTTCACCGTGCCGCGCTTGCCCTTTTCGCGGCCGCGTCGCAACACGACCGTATCGCCTTTGAGGATGTTCGGCTTCGCTACCGGTTCGGGCATGTTAGAGAACCTCCGGAGCGAGCGATGCGATCTTCAAGAACCCGCGGTCGCGAAGTTCGCGGCAGACGGGTCCGAACACGCGCGTGCCGCGCGGGTCGAGATTGTCTTTCTCACCCTTGATGATGACGCACGCGTTTTCGTCGAACTTGATGATCGAACCGTCGGGGCGCGTCATCGGCTGCGAGCAGCGGACGACCACGGCCTTGACCACTTGACCCTTCTTGACCGCCGCACCGGGAATGGCGCTCTTGACGGTGCCGACGATGATGTCGCCGACGTAGGCATAGGGATGCCGCGACCCACCCTGCACGTGGATGCAGAGGAGCTCTCGCGCTCCGGAATTGTCGGCGACCTTGAGTCGCGTCTCTTGCTGAATCATCTCTTCGCTTACCGGGCCCGCTCGACGACTTCGAGCAAACGCCAACGCTTGTCGCGCGAGATCGGACGCGTCTCCATGATGCGCACGGTGTCGCCGACCTTCGCATCGTTGTTCTCGTCGTGCGCCTTGAAGCGAACCGACTTCCGAACGATCTTCTTGTACGTGGGATGGGGAACGCGCGTCTCGGTAACGACGACAATCGTCTTGTCCATCTTGTCGCTGCGTACGACGCCCTGCTTCACGCGACGGCGATTGCGCGCGTCGTTCGGCTGTTCCACCTTAGGCTGCTCCATGTTGCTTGGCCTCCGCGAGGCGCTTCTCGGAAATAACGGTTTGAATCTGCGCGTACTCGCGCTTCGTGGCTTTTACGCGGCTGAAATCGGAGAGGTGACCCGTGCGCAGTTGGAAGCGGAGATTGAAGAGCTGCTCCTTCGTCTCGCGCGCCTTCTGCAGCAGTTCCTCGATCGTGAAGCCGCGGAGCGACTTGAGCTCGTCGTGCTTCACGATGCCGCCTCGACTTCCGACGTACGCGTGACGAACTTCGTCGCGATCGGCAGCTTGGCCGATGCGAGGCGGAGCGCTTCACGCGCGACCGGCTCCGTGACGCCCGCGATCTCGAAGAGCACGCGGCCCGGACGAACGACGGCTACCCAGAACTCGGGATTTCCCTTACCGGAACCCATGCGGACTTCGGCCGGCTTCTTCGTGACCGACTTGTCGGGGAATACCTTGATCCAAACCTTACCGCCACGCTTGATGTGGCGGGTCATGGCG
>Ga0209611_10005999_pt1 | contig 20114 bp, 9 predicted proteins | sample S1TSphgellanicum_3_FD_187693 | JGI IMG/M metagenome (GOLD analysis project Ga0209611, IMG submission 187693) | Host-associated microbial communities from peat moss isolated from Minnesota, USA - S1T2_Fc - Sphagnum magellanicum MG (SPAdes) (version 2) | ecosystem: Host-associated > Plants > Peat...
AAGTTAATGAATTGGACCCCACTTTTGTAGTAGTGCATGTTCACCTATCAAATCTAATTCATGTTTGTTCTTGAAGTTTGTGACCGATTAGGTGTGTTATATTATTATATTTTCAATGTTTAAGCATGATAGCTTAAAGGTTAAATTATTCATACAAACACTAATGGAACAAGGCCTCACATTACAAACATCTCGTTTTTCTCACTATTAATGTTGTTAAACATTATGAGGATTGTTGGTCCCATGTTAATATCTAGACTATGGAAGGGTCAACTAAGGAAATAGAAGTTGTAACAATTTGACAATTATTATAATGGTTCCATGGAAAGAAATCTTGTGCATGTAACCCAATTTTTTCCTCTTTAGTTTGTTTTCAAACTATTCCAATTGTTTTTAAAAATTGACCTTTCAACTACACTTTTAAAGTGTATAATTGTTACATAGTTACAAATGTAAACAATAAACTATTGTATTCTACTTCAAGCTACAACATGTTACACAAACATTACACACTTTTGATGGGAAGCACGACATGCATTTTACATTCTTGATGGGAATCATTGTTGAAAATTCAAGTTCAACTAGTTTATTTATCATTACTTATTGGAGTAAAAGAAAGAAACTAGGTTATTTTCGTGGTGATTATTATTTTTATTTAATTTAGTTGGTTTTTAAAAAAACTTTGGCTTCTTGGTTAAGTTTCTTGGTGTCAGTGTTTTGAATCTCTCTTTTCATCATTGCAAATTTATATTTTTGTATGTGACAAGAACCTTGGTATGTTTTTGATTTTATGCTCCATGTTTGTGAGCATGTTGTTTTGATGCTTTTAGTTTTCTTGCAATAAAAATACTTGTGTTCTGCACTTGGTTTCATATTTGTTAATATGGTATCAGAATATAAGTTGTTTGGTGAAAAAATTGAATGAGATTTAGAGCTAGAAAGTTTTTTGAGCTAAAGCTTGAAAGCCTTTAGTTATTTCATAAGAGTTTATCAAGTGCAAAAGAGAAGAGAAGAATGGAAATAATGCAGGAAAGAAAATATGAAAAAAAAATCTACAATATCAAAGGTTGTGAAGGTCAAAGTATTAAATCTAAATCTAGATCTAATGTTAAAGAATTTTGAAATGAAACTTGAAGGAATTAAAAAAGAGTACGAGGCGCTTCCATTCCCAAAATTTTAGAAAAACATATTTGATTTGTGAGAGTTATGGGGTTTTGAAGATTTTGACTTAAAGTTGGTTCTTTGATCATATCATTTTCATCTTTTTTTTTTGGATATGTAGTTGTGAAGGGATTTAAATCATAAAATAATACATATCTAGAAAAAAATTCAAGCCATTTGGATGCGTATTGAGAGAGATAAGAATTTGAAATTTTAGCTTTAATTTAAAGGTTAATTTTTAAAGAAAACTTATATCTTCTTGTGGTCACCATCAATAGGCCTGAAACTTTGAAAGGATGTGGAAGATGTATGTTTAATATTTCTATTAAAATTTCAAGTTGTTTGGAAATGTTGAAAAATAGTTTGAGCTTGGTTCAAAAGAGTGTGGAGATCTCCCATTTTTATAAAACCAAATGATTTAAAATTTTGAAAGTTGAAAGTAACATGTTTTTCCAAGTTGCAACCAATTTAAAAATCAATCCAAATTTTTATGCGGATTGTCAAAGCTTGAAAAGTTGTTGGTCATGGAAACCTTCATTAAAGAGGTTTTCAAGACAAGAGTTTACAAGTGGAGCCATCACAAAAGGAGTACAAGGAAGGAGTTTGGAATTGGTGGAATAATGCAACTACATCTTGAAGAGATTAAAGGAAAAGTTATAATCTGCGATTAGTATTTGTTTTTAATTGCAATTGATGTTTACAACTAAAATCCCAGATTAATTGTGTTAAAATAAGTCACATATAACATTAATTGCAAATTGGATGAAAGAAAAAATCAACAAAATACACCTTCATCCTTTAACGTATTGTCATTTGCAATTAATATGTAACTATTTTAATGAATAATGAAAACAAATTATATGTTTTCACATGTCACATTTTTTAGTTATTTTGAATGTTTAAATACAATTATGAAATAGTCTAACATGTCCAATTTATATGTGTGGATGGTTTCAAATTGTGACACGTGACAAAATTAAAATGTGTCACATGACATATTATTTAAATTTGTCCAAAATCAATTTAGGTGTGTAGGAATGTAATAGGTATGGTCTACCTCCCTATTTATTTAGACTAGACATTTATTTATCTATCTATATTATATATTTATTTAAGTAGGTAGATAGGATAATTGGTAAGTTGGTAGGTTGGTTAATGAGCTAGGGTTGTACATAAATTAATTATTATTTTTTGGGTTAAGCCTTTTTAATTGGCTCATCCATGTGACCAATGCTTTTTAATATGAATTGTACGACAAAAGACCTTCCTTATATATATTTCAAAATGAGAATGGAAAACAATGCCTATGAGATAAATTTTGAAGTTGAAATTTAATTACAAACTAGTTACAATTTAGTAGTTTATTCAATATTTTTTATCCTTATTTTCAATTATATAAATTATATATTAGGTAGGTAAGTGATGAACTATGTAACTAAGTAACTAATTAACTAATGAAAAAACTACATATTCAAATTTAAAAATACATTAGTCATAAAATGTACAATATAATTTAAAAAAAAATTCATCTTAAATATTAAAAATAATATTATAGTTATGAGTTATTAAAATAATTATTACTAAATAAAAAATGAGTAATGAATATTTATATATAATAATAATATTATTAATTTATCTAATAGCTAGCCAAGATTAACTATATTATTATTATTTATATGTATAGTAATTTTTATAGTCCCCTCATAAAATAGAAATAAAAATAATTAATAATAAAAATTACTACAATTGTTGTCAAATTAGTTTTTTATTACTTTAAAAAATCAACATTTAGTAGAAGATTTATGTTGTCATAATAATTATTAAATATAAATAAATAATTTTAAATTGTCAATACAATAATCTCTAGAAATTACATTAATTGTTCTGGTTATAGTAAAAATTTCTGAATTTTTTTAGATGTAGTAACAGTTTTTAATTTTATTTAATTCATTATAAAAATCAATATTTTAATATAATTTTGCGATAATACATGAAAATAAATAAATAAAATTAATTACTTTTATTATAGTAAAACTCATAAATAAAAAATTAGATTAAAAATTAAAAATAATAAGTTTTAAATAATGAAGACTTGATTTCAATTATAAATTATGAAACTACTGTAATTAATTTGTAAGTAAAGTACTTACCGTTATTTTATAGTAATTAGATACTAATTACTGTAATTACTTCTTATTATTGTAGAATTATTAATTATTACTTAAAAATCTATGTGGTAACAATAATTATATATCATAAATATGTAATTATAAATAATAGATACAATAATTTAGTATACTTAAATTCTTTTATACACAATAATAATTACATCAAATTCTTTAATTATATTAAGATTATTTTAAAAATCATTTAAAAAATATATAATTATAATTTTTAAATTAAGAATACCAAGTTAAATTATAAATTATATAATTAATGTGTGATTAGAGTAATTAAGATATAATTTCTCTTATTATAATAGTTATTTTTTATTACTCAAAATACTAAATATTAGTGTAAACTTTTATGTTATAATTAGATTTATTTGAAAATGTTGTTTGTCGTTTATGTATAAAATAACTTATTCAATTATTCTAACTATAGTAAAGTTAATGGGAATATAAATTGATACTATAATTTACTGTAATATAATTCTGGAATTAATCTAATTAATTATTCTTATTCCATTAAATGTACTACAAAAAAGTGAAATAAATTTATAAACTAAAAATTATAAGATACAAGTTATGAATATTTAAGTTTAATTATAAATTAGACCACTTCTACATTTAATTTATTAATAAATTAATTACGATGATTTTATAGTAATTACTGAAAATACTTATAATTAGTGGTAAAATTTATGTTATAATAATCATTTTATTCTAAATAATTGATTATAAGTAATAAATACAATAACTTAGTGTAATTAAATTACTATAATTACAGTAGTTACATACAATCAGTCTAAAGTCTACTGACCTTGTAAATCATGTTTATGTTTCCTTTGTGACTGTCTTTCTGCTCTATGACAACGGGATTTATTATGGGTAATGGTGGTTTTTCTCTCTTTCCGTAAAGCACTGTCTGGATTTTTCCTTTGTATTTTGAGCTCCATTACCTACCTGAAGAAACCTGTTTTCAGAAAGCGGGATCTTCTGCAGTGGAAGGTACCAGCCAGGCTGTGCTGGGATCTTCTGACCAGCGGAAGTTACCAACTAGCCTGTCACTATTTCTAAAAAGTGAAAAAGTCCCAGCTCTGCTTTACTGAGGAAAAGGAAAAGGACCTGAGTACAGGCCCTGCCGTGACTTTAACAACCTTGCAATTCTTATTGGAAGTTTTGTCCATGCTGGACTCTCTCTATATTGCAGCTGCAACTTTACTGTCACCACATTGTGTACGTGCACATCAATGACTTAGCGATGCAGTGGTGGTTACAAAGGTCTGTGTGCAATTAGTTGCGAGCAAGTGGCTGACTGTTCTCAAAATGAAGTGAGTTTAGTGGGAAGAGAAGTCATTTAAGATTTGTGACACTCGCGTAGCTGTTTGTTTTGAATTTTGGTCTGGAGGAAAAGGCACCGATCTTCACAGCAGATGAACGAATCCTAATTTCTTGCTTATTGTGTGTGCAGACTCTCCCTGGGCCTGTCACTGATCCAAAAAGGTTGCTCAAGTGGAATTATGACGGTTCAAGTGCTGGCGAAGTGCCAGGAGAGGACATTGAAGTGATCCTCTAGTAAGTGGTTTTGTGAAATCTCCCCTTGATTGATCATTGCTTGCTATAATCAACAATATGTGGAGTAAAGTGCAGGCCCAGGATGAAGGAAATGAGATAGCTCCTGAAGCTCTGGGGGCTTTGGCTTTGGCTTTGTCTGTGCAGTCCCAGCCCATTTTTTTCCCCCAGGGATCCTTTCCGCAGGCGGCACAACATACTGGTTTATTTGTCAAACCTCACAATGATGTGCTGTTCTGTTGGCTGTGGGACTGTCTTCTGCTATGTAATAATTAAAGGAATGAGCTGACACCCTGTTGCTGCTATGATTTGCAGGTGATATGTGATGCATGTATCCTCAGGGTGATCCTATCCCCACCAACCAATGAGCTGTTGATGTCTTTTCCAGGAAGGAGGTTGCGCAGGAAGAGATGTGCTAGGTCAATGTTTGCTTTATTCCAACAGACCTTTGATTTGACGTTTGGAGATTGCAGGTGTCAAGAAAAATTTCCTTGGTGCAAGACAAGTAGTAACTTGTTGGTTAATATGGTAGGAAAGCTCACAATGTGAGATTCTCTGGTACTTCTCCAATCATTCTTAAAACAAACAGTGACTTTGCAAAGGTTTCAGCTCGAACAAGAGTACACCTTGCTACAGAAGGATGTGAAATGGCCCCTTGGTAGGCCGGTGGGAGGCTACCCTTGACCTCAGGTGAAGCTTCTGTTTGGTGTCCCATGAGATATGCATTTCTGCATATATATGTCACTTCTGTTGTGCGTTTGTGCATGCTTTTGGAACACACATCTAAGGCACCAGCATTTGAATTGATTTTCACTTCCTGAGTTGTCTGCTGTAACAGGGGCATGTGTTGCATTGAAATTTGTCTTTCGGTGGATCTCTGCAAAACAGAATAGTACCTTGCTGGAAGAAGTTCATTTAAAGGAGGAGGCTAATGGAGACCTGGGGAGAGTGGTTTCACTCCAAAGCATGCAGAAAAGGGCTGACTGTGAAACAGGAAGCTGGAAAATCCAAAGGTCCTTCAGTCTGTGAAGACTTACCCATTGTTGAAACTTGGAGCTCAGGAACAGGAAACTAAAGTTGCACCATCAACAAAGAATGCACAATCAAGCTCTGTTGCAGAGATTTTGCAGCGTGTTCATAGTGGTTTGTTTTGGATGGGGCTTGCTGTCAAGGTGAGAATAGCTACTGAAGGCTTTGCTGCACTTAAGTCATTAAATTGTGACTCCAAGAATGCATTTAAATTGTCCATGTGCAAATCAACTGTGGCTGTGTACCAGGATCTCCCAATTTTAAAGTGTGAGGGATAATTCCATGTCCAGCAAACAGTTCTTCCTGAACAGAGTTTCAATTCATTCAAGGATCTTGAGCATGTTTCCAGTTCACCTACGAATTCTGATGAGGATGTGAAAGATTCAGATTCTTCATAGGAGATTGAAACACTGATGTTGACAGAGCCTCAAATTGCTGTCACGCAGTCTATCCAAAAAGACCTGGTTTTGGTACAATCTCCTCACAGCAAGCAAGACCTGTAATGTTTTGGTGGTATGCAGTGCAGTGCAGGCAGTAAAGTTCATACAGAGGAAGTATGTTGTGTATTGTCCAGTTTGACAGTTTTGGGATTGAATGGCAGAAGAGTAATGAGGAGAGTCTATACCTTAGTAATAAGAGGCTGCTGATTTGTTTGGAAAACTGCGTTTGCATTGCAGGGTCACCTGCTGCATCTTGTGTGGGGACCAAGAGGACTGCTGCCAGATGCATTAGCAGTTTGGCAACTCAATTACAAAATCTTCAGGTACATTGCTTCCTTTAGCTAAACCTTGAAGACTTGAGAACTGTCTGAGATTCATCTAGAAGTTCCAAGCATGTGTGGATTGAGTGGCTAGCTCTCTGAGTTTCTCCTAGGATTATCAGATGTATATTTTGATGAGGCCAAGCAGGACTCTGCACAAATCGTTTGCCACAAAGACCATGAAGTTCTTCAATCCCAGAAGCTCAACAGTCCAAGGATCATCAGGTTTCCAGTGCTTTGGACCAGGTCATATGAACCAGCCATTGCTGTACCATAATTGGTCAAAACAGATTGGTGTTCCTGGTATGTGAATCAAGACACAGTTCAGCAATAGTTCTGTTGCAATAATTGCTCAGATGCTTAAAAGTTGAGTTGGAGAACAAGAAAATTCTGTATTGTGTTGAACTTCCTTGTCATGAACTGTAAATACAATCTGCAGATTATCTTCTCAAAATGATTGCAAAGAGTCATTTCTGTCCACACAATGACAGCCATCATGGAACAGCTGATGTAGAACATGATGAGGACCATACTGTTCCAAATTCCCAGGCATGCAGGTGCCACTCTCTCCAAATTTCATAGTTATCATCACAGTAGATGTGATACAGTGGGGGGCCTCAGAGCCAGTTCTACTTGATTGACATTGGCAGCTGTTTGACGAACAATGATGGAACATGTGATGGAATGTTGCCAGTATCTAAAAAAATCCAGATTTTGTCTCAAGTTGCTCCCTCCATATCTAGCATCTTGGGTTGTAGGATGCAGAAATTCAAGAGGACTCAATTCAGAGCATGCATAGGTCCAGTTATTGAGGTTGATATCAGGGGGAAGTCAATGGATGGGTGGTTCTCCAACACTCTGTTTCCCAATACTTGTCTCAAAACTTGTGACTTTCCCTCTCCATTTTTGCACAAGGTTGTGGGTTTATCGGTCTTCTCAACACATGAACACAGCTCCCATTCATACTATTGGCAGAGGGGCAGTACCTCAATTGTCTAGTGACTTGACTTGCTTCAATGAGTGATAACATGAGGTTTCTAGAAATGCTCATCCAAGATTCTAGTGCTAATTGACTGCTTGCTCTAGTGATCATTGGTCACCTTCCACAGATTTTTCAATTAGTTTAACCAGTTTGCTGGGTGATTAACACATGGTTTTCAAGCTGATTGCACCTTCCTATGATTTGGGGTTGATATCAGGTTGATATCATTGCATCCAAATATTGCTCATATGAAATTGACCAAATGGCCTAATTTCAAAATGCACCTGAGTCTCCAACTGATAAGAGTGAGATCAGCATTCCTGTTTGTGTGACAATATACTGTGGTAATGACCCTTGATGAGGATGTGATCCAAAAAACACTATTTTGTCTATGGACTCTTGCTTGTGGATGGTATTTGTATCAGTTACCATGATTGTATAGATCCCTCGCCTAGCTTTGAAGTTTCTTGTGTCTTTGTTTCCACTTGTTTATTCATCCAAGAATTTGTTTGCAGGAACTGATTTGTTTATTGGATAGTTGGGATGCATGGCTTCTGGTGACCCATCATTTCATTCAGGTCTTGAGTAGATGTGGCAAAGCTTCTAAGTACTCTTTGCCTGTGTTTTTGTGTGACAGAAACTTGGCATATTACAAGTTGGAAAATTAATTTCAGTGTAATTATCTCCATCAGAGTTTCATAGCTGGGATATCTTGGAGTCATCCATAGATTTATTTGCTTGGGTGCATTGGATCTTCCCATCTGTCTACAGATTACTTGACTGTAGCTACTCCCTGACAAGTTTTGGAAATGGCACTGGTGGTATTATGCTAATTGGCAGAATTATGAAAAAAAATTCAGCTGGTTTAAGCTCAGGTGAAGAATGTCATTGATACAGGTATGGCCCACAAAACAATTCCACCAGAATTTGGTAACAATTGGATAATTGCATGCATGAGATATCAATATTTTCTGCATACTGCTAGGTCATAGCCTTCATAGTACAGTTTATGGCTGTACCATTTAACTCAGGATTTATGAAAAGCTACTGCTTGATAACTCATTGGAAAACCTTCTAAACACAAGGATTGCAAGCTTTTCTTTAAAGCTGATGAGTCAAAGTCTATGCACAATGAGTCTGATAAATGTAATTGTTGCTTCCTTGCAGGGACTCTAAATTCAAGAAATTCTAAATTTCCAAAAAAGATTCTGGATAGAATGGAAAATGCACCACAAAGTCAGTTGGTATCACCAAATGGAAGCAAAGGGTGAAACACTTGATCTATTCATTGTGTTTTTCAAGCACCGAGAAATCTCCTGTTCAGAAGCAGCAGCAGCAGGGGCCTGCATTTCTGTAGCCTCTTTCACTTGGACAAGAACATTAGAATGTTTTGTGGCTTAATACACACAATCCCAAAACCAATATCTGAGAAGTTGAAGTCTAGTGGAGTTGACAATTCATAAAGTCCATTTGTGTGAATTTGGGAAAACTATGGTGCATCCTTTACTAATGAATAATGCAGACTGCCAAACTGCATAAAATTTTTACATGGGAAATAAATGGAGGGAGAGAGGGTGGACATGATCTGCAACCTGCTCCTTATTTTATTGCAACATTGAATAAAAACTCAAAACACTCATTCAATGAAATTATAACTAACAATTTACAACAGAAATATCACCACCACGTTATCACGTGCAAATTGCTCCTTCACTGCAACATTGAACAATAACTAGAGATCCATGAAACAAACATCTCCACCACAGGATTTGCAACTTGCTCCTTCATTGCAAGATTGAATATTACCTAGAGATCCACAACACAATCATCCCCACACCACCTCATAAACTTCATTAACTAAATCCTTGCCTTTTAACACTATGGAATATACATACAAGCACATGTGCACATATGAGCCTTGATGCATAAGACTAAGTTATGTTTGTTTGAGATTTAGAGAAAGTTTGCTGACATGGCATTCATTTACTGGCCCTGACAAGGACAGTTAAGCTCTGCATCCTCTCACTTCTTATCGACCTGCTAAAGTTCAGGCAGGTTGGTAGGCATAGATTAGCCAAAGAGGAAACAGCAAGCTTGACTATAGATGGTATTCACCACATTTTGCCAGCATTGCAGGTAAGTACATAGTCCATAGTGGCAAAGGACTTGCTATCAATGAGATAGACAGACTATTTTGGCATTTTCTTTTTTTCAGGGGTAGGACATGTCAACATTGGCACTACCTAGCTCACTGACAGTTTTTTTTGTGTGTGCCATGTTTCAAGCATCATGCATCATGCGTCATGCTTGGTTTTATAATTACATGTTGGCATTGTTTGTGATATAAGAATACCATCCAGGAGACCAGCGGAGAGACAATGATTTGATCAGAAATGAGAGCAAAATATTGGGCTAGAATATCTGATATAGAATATAATATTATGGTAGTTCTAGTAATTCTAGTAACTAAAGTCACTGACTTAACCAATGGGAAAATAGAGTCTAGATTTGGATGTCTTTTGTCAGAGGGAAAATGAACTTATAACTTATGAGCATCTCCTGTCAATTTGAAGGGAAAATTGAGTTTTTTTTGGGTCTCTTGAGAGAAACCGTGCCAAACTTGAAGCCCATCAAAAAAATTCTAAGCTTTTTATTACTTTCTTCAATCAGATTTTAGTCTCGATTGCAGCTTTAAATCATTATGTTGGGGAAGTGTCTTTGTTAACTGGATTGCAGAATGCAGGAGGAGAGTATGGTTGATATAATCTACTGACATTGCCCCCAGAAGAATTTAAAGCTAGACGTAGTGCAAGAGTGTTGTATTTGGGTACCAACAAAATCAGTGTTTTGTGAGACCAGAGGCTTTCAAGTAAGCTCAGGTCTTAGTTTAAAAACAAATATGGCACAAATTCAGTTGAAATTGGGTATGAGAAGAGTGGTCATCACAGCACTGCTTGCAACCTTTGCTGGGGTACCTATAGCTGTCATGTTCCATGAACTTCATCTTCAATCTATAGATGACAACATCAACTCTCACCTTACAGAGGACACATTGACCGAAATTCCACAACTTGTAAGTATTGCATTGCAATCAAAATAACCCAAGTCTCCAAAACCTTTTGTTAGGATTGAATTTGCTTAAGCATTGGGCACTCATGCATTGTGTTTCAAAATTGACTTTCCTTCTTAAGAAGATAAGTGGCAGAAATTTCAACTATTTGGAGAAAATATTCAAACAATTAGCTGCAACTATTGATGGAAGGGTTTTTTTTGAGATTTGGCAGAGCTTTTCAGAGCGTAAAACATTGGGAGATTTGCTGAAAAATGCTTCAATGCCAAACAAAACAGTCATCCTCACACCTTTGAATCATGCATGGGTTGCTGCTGGGATGTTAGACATCTATTTTGAGAGCTTTCGGGAAGGTGAGAACATACAAGAATTGGTTAATCACATTGTGATAGTTGCAGTTGACAAGATGGCGTATGATAGTTGCACACAAATTCACCCTCATTGCTTCATGCTTCGGACTAATGGTGTCGATTTTTCGGGAGAGAAGGTTTATATGACTGAGGATTATTTCAAGATGACATGGAGGAAAATTAAGTTCCTTCAGAATGTCTTGGAGATGGGCTACAACTTCATTTTCTCGGTGAGACAATAGTAATACTACCTCTTTTCTACTATTGATGTCCGTCTGTAATTTCCTAGCTCTAGATGGAAATCAAATCAATGCTTTGAATGTCACATTGTGTGAAAATGTCCATTCAGGACAAACTTATGCTGATGTCACTTTGGAAGTATTCAGATTGTGGGAACTACAAGATTTGGAAAGAAAGTGCAAATGGGTGTGATAATGGTAAAGGTCGTTGATCATGAGGAAAGCTTTAGTAAAAGCTCAAGCAATGGTTTGCTTGGTCCCATAGCAACACTATGGATTTGGTAGCTCTATGCAAATTGTGAGGTTGAAGCTTGGGTTCCATAATGTGATGACTATAGTTTGGAATTCTAGTTACTAGATGTAGCACAAACCCATCAGCCTTATGAATGTTGTGAATAGGAGCTTGCTATACAACCATGAGGCCTAGGCACTAAGCTAGTGTCTTGAATCTTGATGTAGGATGCAGACATCCTTTGGTTTCGAAACCCCTTCACACACCTTGTGGAAGACTTTGATGTCCAAATGGCAGTCGATCATTTGACCGATGCTAATACAGGCTTCATATATGTTCTATCCAACAAGCGGACCATCATGCTTTTCAAATTTTGGTATGGTACCCGAGATATACAACTTGGCATACATGAACAAGATAACTTCCAGAAGATGCTCCAAGACAAAAGCATTCAAGACATTGGCTTAAAGCTTCGTTTCTTGGATGTTAACATCTTCTCTGGATATTGTCAGGTATGAAAGGGGGGAATTATCCCAATTTGCTTTAAAGACATAATTCTACCTCTTTTCTCTTGATTAATACACTTGAAACTAAAAGCCCAACTTAATTAGCTCATGAATATCTCAAATCCATCTTTTTTCTTGTTAGGTAATCATCCATTCATTTTGAAAATTTTGTCTATTTTTAAAATTGAGAGTAGGTGTATATTCATTGGAGTTTAATATATGAACACCGATTTTGTTGTGATCTATTGTTCAGGGAAGCAACAATTGGTCACAGATTTGCACAATGCATGCAAATTGTTGCATAGGATTGGAGCAAAAGATGGAACGTCTTCAATTCGCCCTTCATACTTGGAACGAGTTCAAAGCCCACCAGATGAAAAGCCTTTGAACAAAGTTTCCAATTGGTAACACATATGTGGATAGTAACATGACTCACCAAAAATGGCAAAAATGGCATATTGTATTCCTTTATAGAGTCCAGATTCAAACCTTAAAACATAAATTGGATTATTATTTGACTTGTAGGATACGGGGAAGTTTTTTTCTTCTTTTAGAAAGGAGGATGCATTTTTTAATTACCAACTTGTGCATGGGAGGACAATTAGCCTATAGGTAATATGGGATTACCATAGGAGTTCACCAATGAAATTTTGAAGTTGAACAATTTTGTTTAGTGAACAAAACATCGTAACATATCAAGGAACATGGTGTCCAATCATGTGCCATGTGAAGCAATATTGAACGTTCAATTTCATGCATGTGCATGGAACTTTGAACCTAGCCATTTTACCATGCATTGACAAATGATTTTTAAAATTTTATCTTTTGTTGTAACTAGAGCAATGAAGATAGAAACCAGGTTGTGTGAGTTATGGTATCTAAATATGTTTTTTAGGTAATAGATCTAATTTTGCACCAATTTGAACATGGGCCTTACAATATTTTTCTAAATTTAGTCCCTTATATCATTTCTAGTAGTCATTGAATTACCTTCAAGAAAAAAAAAAACCCTATCTTTATTCACATATAATTTTTGCATTAAATAAAGTGATGGTGTATCCAAGTTTGGTCAAACAGTTATCCAAAATTTGCTCAATGTTTTATTGTTGAATATTTGAAAGTTAATATCAAGGCTTCCTTTTTTTTCCCAATTTTGTGAGGTAGATTAACTAGCAATCATCCACGTGTGAAGATTGAAACAAAATTGGCTAGAGGTTAGAGAGGAAAGTATATATTTTAGAAAACCCTGCTTTGTTTGAACCCTCCAAGAATGTAGTAAATTTGTCAAAATATGGTGATTTTGTAAAAGAATTCCTCAAAAAAAAGTGGGAACTTTGTGACATTTTTCCCAAAAAAACCTTTGTACCCATTCACACCAGAATTTTTTTGTTGCCATTGTGTGAAATTTCACCAAGAACCAAATATACTCAATATTCCCTCCAGATCATGTGAGGAAAAAAAAAACACCAAAGTTCTTCCTTGGTTCACTTGATGTGAACTTTAAAGAATCACCACGTTATGCTACCACTTGAATAAACAATTACCCCAAGATCAGCAAAACCACCCTCAATAATCCACTATCCATGAAAGGCTTGTGTTGTTGAATTAAATATTTTTTGTAATAAATGATTTTCAAAAAAATTCTTACATCCAAGTTGAAATTTTGTGCTTGGTCAAATACTTATGATGTTTATTGAAATGTTAGCAAGCATTAGTTTGGACAATAAAGGAATTCTTTTTTCTAGTCTATTGCCTCTTTCATTATTTTGTAATTTGACCCACCATCTCAAACACTTTGAAAATGCTGAAACCAAAATGTGTATGTTGTTAATTTTAATTTTGACATTCCAAGCTAAAGTACCTAATGTATTGGGGAATTTCCTTTTGTTCAAATTTGTTTTGGGTAGGTTGGGCACATTACATTTTCCTTCTCCCCATTTAAAAAGGGGGAAAGTCAAACATTTTCCTTTTGTTATTCACAATTAATTTTGAAAACCAAAATCTATACAAAAGAGACATTATCAATTAAATAAAACATTCTTCAATGACAATTTTTTGATGGGTGGTTTTAGAGCATTAACCTACTTTGAATAAAAATTGTGATGAACAATTCACAAAAAATCCCAAAATTCTAATTTTTTCTGCATCTAATACTTAATAAACCTAATTGGATATTCAATATATCAATGTTTTAAATTGTGAATTTGTGGATGCCCACCCATGTGGGTTTTATCCTCTTTGCCCTTTTCCCCATACTTGCAATACTTTAAAAAACAATTCCTGAATTTTTTAGTAAACAAATACCTAAAATGACATGCATTAAAAAAAAACACCCTATCAATTTAGACATGTCATTGTGATTGGTGTGGTCTTTTTTACTAATAAAGTAGATGACTATTTGACTAATCCTTTTGACTAACTAATAATTGATCATTTGACTGGTCAAACTTGTACCTAAATTTAAATTATTTTTTTTGGGATTATATATTCTTAATATTTTTTAGGTAGGTAGATAATAAATAGATGTAAGTAGGTAGTAAAATGACAAGTGGGTAGGTAGTAATAAACTTAACCTAACCTAACCTAACCTATTTAACCTAGCATACCTAGTTATTTTAGTTTAACTAATTTAATACCATAGTCCCTTAGGCATGCACATAGGTTACAAGTATAAAAAATTGAGCCTTTCATCTTCACAATGATAAATTAAGTCAAGTCCTTACAAATGGACTACTCCTTCAAAATGTGACAATTTTTCTTCAATTTTTTTATTTCACATTTTTATTTCATATCATTATTTCTATAGTAAAGTAAAAAAACTAAATAACTAATAAGTAGATTGGAAGTAGGCATTAGAAAAATTTGTGTTGTTTATAGCCAACCCACTTACAATTAATCTAGATGTAACTCATTATAGAATGCAACTAGTTGTTTGTTCATCCTTTGGAATGTTGAGTTCTTTTCAAATATATTGTTTTATATATAAGTAGCCACACATGCAACCACAAAATAACAAAGTGTATGATTTCGACACCCTATGCATAACTACTAACTTAAGTCAACTAAATTAGTAGTTTGAGTTTGTCATATTTAAGTAGTTTAGGCTTAATTAGGTAGGTTAATTAGGCTAGAAGCTACCTTAGTTAAGACATAAAGCAAGGCAGGGATGAATTATGCCAACCTAGTAAACTATAGGTAGGCCAAGCTAATTAGGCCTAGGTAATTTATTAAGTAGCATAGGCATAAAGCACTTATTATAGTTAAGTTTAAGTAGGCATAAGCATATTACACCCAATATGTACTTTAAAGCCTAATAAGCTACCCACATGGTACCTTGAGGCACATGTAGTTAAATAGTTAGGTACCTATGTTTGGTATATTAATTAGATGATATTTAATATTTGATAATTTATATTCAATAATTAATAATTAATAATAAATAGTGAATAATTGACACTTAATATATAGTTTTAAATAATTTAATTAGTCATTATTCAAATGTTAATTAATAGCCAATAAGTAGTTCATCAATTAATTAATTAATGATTAATAATTATTGTTGAATGATCACTTTTAACTAATTAATTTAGTTAGGGTCCAAGCACACTAAAGTATACCAATTGTTCATCCCTACTCCTAAAGTAAAAATGCCCAAAAAATACAAATTTGAATACCTAGAAGGGGAATCCCAATGTAAAGGTCTACAAAAACAATAAACCCTATTCTAGTGGGGATGTAAGGGTGTACTAGGAAGGGGAATCGGTGTTTTTCATTCAATGTCCTAACTTTCACCAAAACAAAAGAAGGGTGAGAAGAGAGTGTTTAGAGCTTGTGAAAGCTTGCAAGTTCTACTAGCGATGAAGCATTGACAACAACCGGCAACCAACAATTGCAAAATCCAACTTGACCACAACCCATATCCAAGCAACAAATTCTCTTTTAGAGTTTTTGCTCTTATTTTTTTTTGTTGAAAGTTAGTAATTTAGGCGCCAAAGGTTTTGAACTATACACAACTGTGAAGAAAACAAGCACAAAAAGTTTGTTTTAGAATTAAAACCAAACCAAACATTTTGTGCAAATCACCCAAAAAGATTATTTGAATAGTGTGTTCAAGTAGGTTTGAAGGTTTTAATCACTTTTTGATTTTGTTTATTCTATTGTCATTTACTTGATTGTGCTTCAGTCACTCTTCGATCAACAGCCAAAGTTTTATGTATTAAGGTTGATTTCCATGATTCTAGAAACTTATTTCATAATTTGATACTTTACAAATATCTCAACTTACAAAGAGTGTTGTAATCTTTTATTGGGGTTAACTTGCATCAATAGTGGTTCACATCTCTTATTTAATTGCATTCAAAATCCAAAGGTTGAATTTTTTCATAACTTCACCTATGAGTTCAAAATTTTAAGGTTTGTAAAGGTTTTAGGTTCAAAAACTGTTTTATTTTTGGTGGGTCACACACAATTTGGCTATCACATCTACAATGACATGCTTCTTTCATTTCTATGTTCCTTGGTCTTCATTTCATCCTTCGGTCCAAGTTTTTTGGTTTCAACTTATAAAATTTCGGCCTATTCTTGCATCCTAAACTTTTTTCATTGTTTCTGTCACCATTTGTGTATGTCACTTGTTCATTTAGCACCATTGTTTTGTTTCAATATAACCTCTTATTTAAAAATTTAGGTTTAGGTTTAGGCAATGCTACATGACAACTTGCATGGCAAACCTTAAACTCGGATGTTAATGTCCAATTGTATGGAGGCTCCATCAACATGTGCACAAACGTTGGACAATTTTTCGTGCCTTTGGATTCACCTCATATATATCATGAATTAGCTTGGCAAATGACAATTTTGTTGAATTGTCCAAGAAATAGTTTGCATCCTAGTCTTTATTCCATATCACATTTGCAAGCTTGCCCATTGAATATGAAACAAACCTTAGAGTTGCTTAGTGTTGTTTTGCCATATGCCAAAAAGAATTCATAGTTCTTCATTCATCTTGAACAAAAAATAGTTTTGGGGCCACCCATGAATGTGATTTCCTTGTGTTAATGGCATCTTGTTATTTGGAAAATCCATACAAAAATGTAGTCACCTCTTGTAAGTGTTCACATTCATTTCAATCACACATACTAGTGTACACAACATCTAGGTTGTTTGACAAAAAATGCAACATTATGTTGTTTTTAGACAAATCATTGACATGCAAAATCCTATTATGGTATATTACATTCATGATGTTCATAAATGCTTGCTCATGCCAACTTCACACGATTTCACCTAAAAGTGACAAGTTGTCTTTGCCCTTCCATATTGGGCCCCCTTTCTTACAATAACATTTGATTATCCAAAAGGGGTGGGAATTTTATGTTGTAGTCCAACATTTTTCATAATGTGCCCCCATTCCACCACAATGTGTAAGCTTCCATGGTGTTTGAATGGATGACAAGGAATTTGATGACACCTAAATATTCACATGGACAAGCCAAAACTTTTACAAAACATTGTTTATGTGCTTGTTCAAATCATTTATTTTGAGTGTTTTTCCCACCAACTCAATGGTGCTTGGTATGTGATTGGATCTTTCAATACACACTTTATGCACCACTCCATGACCACCTTGATTGTCCATACTTGACAAAGAGAGCACATTCACTTGTTCAAAATCCATAGTACATCTTGATTTCCTGTTTGGGAAAGAACATTTTGAGCCCTTTCCTCCATCCATAGTGCTCAATATACCTTTTTTTCAAGAAATTGTTATTAAATTTAGGCCACCATGTCACATTGTCCCACAATTCCACCACCTCCATAGTCCAATTTGCCCCATCCTTTGTTGGATAAAAAACATCAAACCATTGCATCAAATTTGATGTTGCATCCCTAACCTTGCATTCAAGCCATTCTAAAAACTTTGGAAAATTTTGCAACTCGATGTATTTCGAACAATTGTTTAGTTTCTTAAAAACTTTGACTTCATGATTTGTTTGTACTTGTTTAAGTCAAATGCTTGCTTGTTAACAAAAATAGAGTCGAGGTAAGCCCTCGTATACTGCTTGAAAAACTTCAAAACAATTTTTTGGAATCATCGAATGGCAATCCATTTGGCATCATCTATTGCAACCCTCTATTGCTTTTGAATATGGGTGGATGAAGTGCTTTCACCCTCAAACATTTTTGATGCCCTTTGTTTTTGCATGCTTGTGATGACACATACTTACCAACATTTTCTCGAACATACATGCTGATACAAACCAACATTTGATGGATTTATAGTAATAGTGGAAGACATGTTTATTGCCATATTGATTATGGATCCGAATCTAGTTTTAGATGTAGCTTAGTATCAAACATGGCTTTTAAGATCTACATGCAAACTTGGTTATATAACAATACTATACGTACTAACCATGCAAGTTACATGTTGAAATTGCATTTTATGACTTCTATCCAAGAAAGTAGAATAATAGATTATTATTTAGACTAGCCAAACACTTTGTTTTGTGTGCAAAGTTTCATGTTAATTGCCATGTAGTTGCAGTTCACTAAAGAAATCAATTAAAGTGCCCAATAAGTTGAGTTTCAATTGCCATTTAGCTGTAAAAAACCACTGAAATGACCAGTATGTTGTGACAAAGATGTAAATTATTATTCAAAACAACTAATGCACACCTACATTTGCCCCATGAATAATTGTAGAACAATTATGATGATTGGAACCAATTTCATCTACTAGTGGTAAAGAAACAACATTTTAGTTGTTTTTTAGTTGTTATTCACTCACATGCATTTCCACATCAGTCACATATTGGTATCTAACTAATTGTACCACATTGCTCATAATAACTCTAATATGACTATAGACAACCAAATATTGTCAAAATCTTAATTGCATATATGTCTTTTAGCATAGGTAGCATAGTTACACAATAGTGCTATAGCTAAGTATTCTAGTTGCCATTCATGGGTACTAGTTAAAAATCAGTTACAAGTTCCCCAAAATTACCCATTAAAATCAACTACAATTCAATTAGCTTAATCCAATTATTTAGTTGCAAAATGGTATGTAATAGTTGTGTTGTAATTTCAAAGTAATAGTTGTACAAAAAACATATAATTTAGCGTAAAGTTGTCACATGGTTGCTAATAAGTACACAAGTCAATTATTGTACAACTACATTGCGCAAAATACTAGTCATAGAACATTGTTGAGAGGTGGCAAATGTAGTTATAAATTAGTGCATTTCAACAATTTCTCAATAGCAACACAATTATTGAATAGTTGCCATCTAGTACACAACAATGTTTTCTCTGAGTTACCATTAAGTTGCCATAGAGTTGCACCAACATATTTCCAATAGTTACCTTATAGTTATCAATTAATTGCACATGATTGAACAAAATAACTTTGATAGAACTCTCACTAGTAGAAATCAGCCAAAATGTAACCACTCCATTTACGACTACATGCGACTTGTAGTCATTTGCGACTGGATTTGGGAACATTTGCAACTACAAAACCAAATTTCAACTATTTTGGTCATTCTCACAACTATGATGCAACTATTAAAATTTTCATCCTATTGATTGGATCGATTTTACATTCATTTTCATTCATTAATAGGTTGATATGTCCCATTAATCGAAGTAGTCACCAAATTAGTTGCATCTTAAAGGTATTCTACAATGACATACGGGTGTATTTTAATGTATGTACTAAAATTATATATATGCATATGTATGTATATTGTTCATATAATGAATCTCAAAATTAATATTTGAACTTTGGATTTTTAATTCAAATCTGAAAATTGATATTTCAATTATGAAAACTATTATTTTAGTTTTTAAAAACAATATTAGAATTTGAAACTTGATATTTGAATCTGAAAATTGTTATTTCAATTGTTTAAAAGATTATTTGAATTTCAAATTTTTGATTTGAATATGATATTTTCGATTTAAATTCAAAAAGGCTTCTTTGATCTAAAAATTGATATTTCAATTCTAAATTCATGTTTTCGAATCCAAAAATTAGTATTTCA
>Ga0209611_10006000_pt1 | contig 20114 bp, 15 predicted proteins | sample S1TSphgellanicum_3_FD_187693 | JGI IMG/M metagenome (GOLD analysis project Ga0209611, IMG submission 187693) | Host-associated microbial communities from peat moss isolated from Minnesota, USA - S1T2_Fc - Sphagnum magellanicum MG (SPAdes) (version 2) | ecosystem: Host-associated > Plants > Peat...
GGATTGAAAATGTCCAATTTAATATTTTTTCCTTCGCCCCCCCCCCCCCTCCCACACCTCCCTTTTTCAATTTCTTGCATCATTCTTGGGGGAACTAAATGCATTTAAGGCACATAGACCAAATTGTTGCATTGTACCACCAATTCATGTTTTCCTTCACCCCTCCTCATATTCAAAAAAATTTAAGCAGGCAATTAAACAATGAGCACCCAATTGTTAAGTAGTGCCCAATTTCTAATGTTTAGGGTTTTGGAGTATTTGCAACCAAGGAGGTTTTAGTTGCTCATAGCTTAATTGGGCAAGAAGGTGCAACCATTAAGTCCATTCAAGATGCATTAAGGGAAACAATTTTAATTCTCCCACTTGGTCAATTTCCATCTTTGCATGGTTACATGCTAATTTTTTTCTTTGGCATTTGTTTGCATGAAAATTATGGTTTGTGTTACGTTTTCTATCACACAAAGCTCCAATAGAGGATAAAATGAAGAACGGTGTTTTGGTGTTCGGACATATTGCTTCAAAAGCAAGTTGGTTTGTCTTTGTGCAAATTTTAAATAACATTAAATATGTTCGAAAAGGGTTGACATTGGGCAAAGAGGTATCTCTTGTGCACATAGGTGCCTGCATTGCGAGGTTTGTTCAACTGGTTGTCATTTAAGAAGTATTGTATGTGGGTTGGTTTGTAAGGTGTATACCCAAGTAATGGTGTAACCAATAATGTATGTTGTACTTGCTTTGAAGGTTATGAGGTTTAGAGCCATATTTGGGACTAGCCACTAAAAAAATCAGCTTGTTGGGTTGTGTTGGGTTTAGCGATTTATGGTTGTTTAATTGGTGTAGCAATAGGTTTGATTTATTAAAATGTTAAAGTATCCAATGTTATATTTATAACCATATTGGGGACTTGATGACCAAGGAATGAACATAATGGGTTGGTTCGGTGTAGATGACTTGTGGCTATGTAGCTAGTGTTGCAATAACTTTAAAATCCCCTATTAACGATGTGTTGTTTGCCCTTGATGAAATCACTTCTTAATACTTGAATTGTCCCTTCCTATTTTGTATGAAGTGCTCCCGACTTGTTATGTGACTCATTGATATGCTTGTGAACCATGCATCTACAATTGTTCACATTGTGATTATTCCTTAGTAGTATAAATATCAAGAGCCTTATTAAAGAACATAAGTTGAAGAGTTTAGGTGAAGAAAACCCATTTAAAGATATTTTATCAAAAGATAACAATTTAATTAACATGCATGCATAAGGACCAACTTCAAATCATGCAATTTGTTTCATTTCAACTTTATGAATGTTTGGGAATGTAATGTAAAATACTTCTTCAACCCACAAAATTGTTGATCTATCTTGAAAATGCTTGGTTTCATGTGTAATAATTGAATTAATGGACAAGTTGGACCTTCTTTTTGACATCTTGGATTTTGAAGTGACACGAATTTTCAATTTTCAACAAAGGAATAAGCTTATTGTATCAATTTGACATTGGTTTTTAGGAAAACTTTCTATTGATTCATAATACACCTCATGAGGATGATAGGATGTAAAGTTTTATAGGTAAACTTGTTGAATGATACATGGATGCTTCATGATCACACCAATATAAACCATTCAGCTTTTAGTTTTTTTAATAAAAAACTAGAATTAAAGTATGCAATCCCATCATTCACAAATAATACAATGCTTTGGATTCATTTCATAGAGCTTGCTACCTCTTTTCTTTGTTCTTGTCGACCATGTTAATTTTTTCATAAGTTTTTTTCTAATGCCATTTTATTTGACATGATGTTCGATTGTAGAACTGAAAACAACCAAGAGTAACATGATATTCAATAGTTAATTATCAAATACAACTATTATAGTTGTCATTATACTACCAAACCATGACCAGAAGATGATTAAATCACAATTGGAAATCATGTGCAGCTAACAAATTTCTAAAATGTTGTTTATGAATTTTGTGAAAATTACTTGGACTAAAGGGTAATAAATTTGATGAATGTTTGATTCTTTTTACCTAGAACAATGGGGTATATTCTTAAATTTTGTTGGCCATGCAGTGGGTGCTTTGGTGAAATTATCCATGTTCATTCTTCAGGAATGTTTGGAAATGCAACAACTTTAAAGCATGCAACAAATTGATCTAATTATAAAAACATTAAGGAACATTGTTATTGTTCCCTATCAATCCATTACACACATTAAGGACAAGGTATTCTGATCCACCTCATTTCCAACTACTCGTCTTCATAATCTTAGTATCCCAAAATATTTTCATATTCTACATTATTGCATATTCTTATCTTTCTTTACTTTCCCAATAGTAAAATTCATTGTATGGGGTCACATTAGTTTACTATAATTATAATATGGGTTGTTGAAAAACAATAATCCATTGTAGTTTCATGTATGGGCTTTTCGAAAACAATAATTTACTATACTCTTAAGATAATGTTTCATAAAAGTACAGAAAACACATGTCAACAAATTAAAACTAATTTTCTTATGCATACTCAATTGGAAATGAAAAAAATAATATTCATTGGACAAATTTTAATTCATTTCATGTTGAACCCTACAGCATGGGGTGGTAACTAAATCTGAAGGCCTAAAGCCTAGTTCCCTAAAACCCTAGGGTTTCAACCTAATGGGTATTACTCATGCACAGGGGTCAATTTTTGTTCTTGAGGTTTAACAATTCAAAAACCGTTTTTGGCTTCTAGTTTTTAAAAGATTCTATAAATTATTGTAAGTAGTGTCCATATTTTCTTTCCAAGGTTGAAGAATCCCATAAGTGTTTTTTGTTTCTAACTTTTCAAAAAAATCAAAATATTGATAATCATCAAGTATTTGGGGTTCAACTTTGAATTTGTCTACAATTTATAGATCTTGGAAATGTAATGTCTTATCATTAATTTTTAGTTTTTGCCTTGTATATTTTTCAAAAAAAATTGGATTGTTATTTCTGAGATAGTAGTATGGCATAATTAGTCCTAAGGCAAATAGGAAAATAGGTGTACCTTTCAATGTATTCAGATCACCAACATTCAACAAATAATGTTAGATTGCTATTTTGAAGGTCTTATTATGAATAGATATGGATCCTACAACATCCCAAGTAGTGCTTTCAAATATATACATTCTAACTTAACATATGCACGTGGTTTCAAGATAGTAACCTTGACGGTTGGTTTAAATTTTGTCACTACCTTCTCTCCAAGACTAAATTCTAGGTTCATTTATTTGCATTTAGAATTTTGGAATTGTTTTCAAAGACAAATTTGAACATGGGGGGACCAATTTTGACTTGAAGATCGGGGCAAACACCACAATAGACCATATCAATCCATTTCTTATCACAATATAGTTTGTTTCAACACATTCCATACAAAAATTTATGCAAACACCATACTTGGAAGAATTGGGCACTCTCAAGGTTATGGTTAGTGGTATTTATGGTAGGTCTTCAAAGTCTTTCATTTAGTGGTTGCTGATGGTTTGGGTCCCAAAAATATGTAGGCCCTTTCCTTCTTTCCTAAATTTTATGCATAGTACAACCATCTTGTTGAGTTGTATAGGATTAGTAAACCTACAATAGCCCTTGTCAAGAATATTGCAAGTGTCATCTATGGCGAACAACAATTAGTGTTTAACTTTGCAACAATATTTTTACTTTCAGCACCCAACATTGTTGTAATATAAAAGTTGACTGAAGTGCATAACAAAAGGATGAAAGGACAAGATTTCACCATCAATTCCAAGGTACGTTGGATTTTTCAACTTTCTTTCTGTGATTTTATCAAAATTTCCAACTTTCATATCATAGAATTGTTGAAATTTCAAATTGTGAATGTTGGATTCTTCATTGAATAACCAAAATTTTTATTTGCTTAAACATATAATTAATATTAATAATCCAAAATTCAACCGAAAAAACTAAACATGGTTTTTCCACATAGGTTTGGTTTTTTAAGAATCCAACTTTGGTTTAAATGGCTTAAAAAAAATAGGGAAATTGGGTATTATGGCACCTAAAAGAGTAAAGCAAGATGTTATGGGAAATAATTTAGAATAATAAAAGTTGAATGTGGTGTGGTTTTTTTTGTTTTAATACAACAATGTTGTTCACTTATCTTTTTCACTAGGGTGACATCTTTTGAAGGATTGAGGTTTGTTGAAATGAAAAGGCATGTTCACATTGGATTTCTTAATTTCAATATAATGTAACAATTTGTGGGTCATGACCAAAAAATATTCATATGATAAAAACAATATAATATGTTAAAAGGCATGCATATAAGTAGAGTATATTGTATTGATATGGTGTTTTATAGCTTAACATTGGTCATTGGATTTTCTACTCTTAAAAAACCTATGAATAAAAATGCAAAATCAACAGGTGAATAAAAAAAGCTAAGCACATGAAGTTCAAATAAATAGAAGTTGAAAAACCCAAAGTAGCCGAAGAAGTTTGTAGTTATTTTTAAAAATTCTTAATTTGTTTGAAGAGTTTGAAATCCTTTCATGTACATAACAAAAATTTGATGGATTATTGATATAATGCATGTGCATATAAACTGTAAACCTTTTTCATAGTCGAATTCAAATCTTGTATATTTTTTAATCTTTATTTTTTGTTCATGTTTTAAATGTTATATTTGTATCATCATTTTGTAGGTTTGGATTTTAGCTTGGTTTTAAATTTGCAACTTCTTGGATTAAAAGAACTTGAATATGGTATTTTTGGAATTTTCCTTTAATAAATGGCCAATGGTGAAATATGGATGGGTCTTGTTGGGATTTTGTTGAAATTTTTAACTTTTAACTTTTAACTATAACTTATATTTAAATATCAACATATTTCAACATGAACCCTGAACCTTAAACCTTAACACAAGTGCAATTTAAAACTTTAAAACCATAACCTTCAAACTTGAAACCCTAAAATTTCAATGCTTGAAATTTTGAAACATTAAAACTCAAAACTTTACAACTATAAAAATGAACATCTACAATCACAATTTTGAAACCTTAAAAACATAATTTTGAATGTGTACAATACAAATCAAAAATCCAAAACCTTAATACATGAAATCGTAGTTCCAAATTCCTTAAAATCAAAAGTCAAATAATATAACCTAATTGTGAAATAATAAATCGAAAAATTCAAAACCCAACACCTTAAATCTTGAATCTCCAAAAAATAAAATAAATTTAAATACAAAGCCAAGAAAATTCATAAAGTTGATAATATGAATTGCAATTTCCATTACAATCCAAAGTACACTATATATATTAACTAAAAATTAGATCAAAGGTATTGCATATATACTCCAATATAAGTTAATATAAATTAAATTTTAGTACATAATTTAAAAAATTACTTTGGTTTTTTAACATATAGAATTAAGTGGAATTTTCAAAATAAAAAATTTATTTCATGGAAATTGATCAAAAATTAACCAAACTTGGTTTTAAATGAATTACTAATTTTCAATATAATTTTGGAGATTGCTTATTGCATGCAATAATTTATTTATTAAGATACTCAATAACTTCAATTTTAATTTGAATGAATTTTATGTTCCATTTATAAGAATGTAAAGTTTGAAACACCAAAGGCACAGTTAAGTCACAAATGTGAATTAAATTATGAATTATACATGATTTACATCATGGGCAAACAAATAACAAAAAAACATACTTAAAAAAAAATGTCATTATCAATTTTGAATGGTGGATTATGGGGTGACTTTATTGTGGTTTATTGGATATCACATTATTTGTAACATTTAATCTATGTTTGAAGTAAAAATAATGATTGTCCAATGGTTAAAGTATGAAACGAAAGCAGTGGAAATACATTGCACATTGTGTACGGAAATAACCACTTTGAACCTGCATATACATGTTATGAAACATTAATTTCTTTTGATTGCCAAAATCAAAATATGTGTGAAACAAAAAATGATAACATGAAAAAAAAACCCATTAATAAAAAATGAACTTCAAAACAAATGAAAAAAAATTACATGGATTTTTTAGTTAGAAAATAATTTGTTGGAAATTTAAAAACAACATCATGAATGGATGCCACAAGAAATTGCATTAGCATTCACACCAAATTTCCAATGTTAAGGTTGAATATATTGCAAATCAAATGACATTTGAAACACATCAACTATAAAAGAAAAAAAAAAAGAAAAAACCTAATAATTTTTTTTCAAATGAAAATGGAAAAAAATCAAATATTACCATTCCCCATATTAAAGACCTAGCACCAAAGAAAAAAACAAATCGGAAATACCAATGGAAGATATATTTCCAAAACTTTGCATTATGTAAAAAAAATTATTGAGAAAAAAAAAGCTTTAAATAATGATATTGAATGTAATAAAATAATATTTAATTGTAATTGTAACTATTATAATTTTATTTTTTCATTTAATTTGAATACTTTTGATATAAATCTTTTAAAACTTAATAACCCACTAAAACAAATGCTCATATATTAAACAAAACATCACAAAATATTAATAATATTGGAAACAAAAATGTACATGAGAAGACTTGTAACTATTCTGAAGACACAAATAATTTGATGACATTACAACAAAAACATTTACACAAATAATGAAAAAAAAATCAAAAGATAAACATGTCGTAAAATATGAAAAAAAACAAGACATTGCAAAACATGTTTGTTATTCTTTTCAAAAATTATGTCTTGCATATTAAATCCAATATTGAACTAAATCATATATTAATTGATTTTTTGCAACCATTCCAATCATAACATTAGATGATCATGTATTATCCATAAATTGTGCGAAAAAAATATAATACATGGCAAACCATTTGATTCAACTTTATGAAATCATACTATAAAAAACAAGCCAAACATGAATTTTGTTTCAATGTTAATTTATATTGAAGAATGTTTGATCACACCTCACCTTGGATTTGCACAAATTTTTTAATTGCAAGGATACAAACAATATGGAATATATGGGAATGTTGTGAATGTTCCAACCAATTTGAATCTAGTTCAAATATTGTGTATGCCATAGGATGATTTATAAATTGTTATGCTTCTAAAAAGGAAATTGAATTATAAATTAATATATATGACAAGTTATGTTCGTTTTAATATAATTATGAAAGCTTTACAATAACTTTGTCAAACTCCCTTGTACATAAGTGAAAAAATCTCTATAAAATGGAATTGGGAAGATTTCCCAAAATTCGCAAACACAAGTAAAAAGATTGATTTTGAACATAAAATGATTGAAAATGACGTCAATGAATTTGTTTTTGACAAATTTGAAGAAATGCTAGAAAAATACAACACAAAATATTAATATATAACCACTTAGATGTAGAATATATTATTGACAATAATAACAAATCACTAACAATCGCACCAAGTGAAGGTTTTCGATTTTAAAGATTATTTCAAGATACATATTATGAAGAATACAACTTTCCAACATTATTTTTTGGTCATTCAAGACCATCATTGAAATGTTCATATAAAAAAATAACACAATTGTCTAGCACAAATAGGAAATTTGCATACCATATAACAATTAAATTTTTGATCCATTTCATATTATATTATACATGGATTCACATTCAAAAATAAAGCTTTTGGGCTACATTTTGATAGTTAGTGATGTATCAAACAATGTCAACTTAGATAAAATATTAACCTCAATTATAAAGAACTTAAACATATATGAACATCTTTAGACTATTTAGACCAACTTTGAAAATATGTCTTTGCAATGATTAGACAATTAAGACCACCTACATTTTTTCGTAAGATTCACAACATGCATCAATAATTGACCTACATTTATAAAAACATTGAAGCAATTATATGAAAAAATTATTAACAAAAAGACAATAATAAAAAATTGCAATTCACCAACCATTAAAAAACTTGTTAATATTGGTCATGTTATTTATGTGCAATATTATGCACATAGAATGAATAGTTTATGAAAACTTTTGAAAAATAGTTCTATTGTGTTTGGTAAAATACAAGTCTTTTTTTGGTGACAAAATTGCAATTAGAAGGTCTAATACATGACCATGGATTACTATGAATAAAAAATGCATCACAATACAACATTTCTTCAAAGGACCACATTGAAAATTTTATCAACAAATATTTAACAATAGATCAAACAATATTGAAAAATGAATTACAAAATGAATTACACAAATATACAAACACAAATGAACATGTAAAAAAAAGGTTGATCAATTTGTCAATTTCAATTTCCAAAAACCTCCAATGATATGCACAAAAGTTTAATTGCCATTTAATGAAAACAAACATACACAAGACCTCTCTCAAATAACAATTCACATATTTGAAAAACTTGTTTACATGAGTTAAGCAATGAAAATTCTTTCAACAAATTTCATTCAAACTTACAAATGATCAAAGATATTTACCTTCTTGCATTACGATGCACTCTACAAAAACCAACATTGTTACTAAAACATAAACCATGTGACATGCATAAATTCATTTAATATACATACAAGCCATTTGTAGGAAGCAAATACAAATGTGCAATACAACTTAAATCCATATGCAACTGCAACTTACTGTACTTCTTATTTTCTTATTTAACAAAAGTAGATAAATCTATGACAAAAGAGTGCAATCAATTTTTAAAAAATGCAAACATGAACAAACAAAACACTAATGGCAACTAATAGCATAGAGAATTTTTCATGTTCATTCACTCATTCACCTTGAGTGATAAACAAGTATAATCACAAAATACCCAACAAAAAAAAGTCCAAGTACAAATACACTTAGAACAAGTTAAAAGGCAAGTAGCCATTTGCTCTCAAGTTGGCCCCCCAAAGTCGCAAAGTTATTTACTTCGACAAAGTCCCCAAAAAAAACACTGCGTGTGCACTAGATCTCAAAAATATGAAATAATATTAAACTAGGAAGAGACAATCTTCATGATCACTATCAAAATGGGTGTTTCTCAACCTTATTTTCAATTGTCGACTTGCCAAATTATGACTAAACTCACTAAATCTTGGCTCATTAGGTTTCCAAGAACTTACAAGAGAAGTCAAAAGTGCAGTTAACCTCAAAAATGATTTAGGGTATATATCACATTGCCAGTAAATACACTACATTAAAACAAACAAATAAAGGGAATCAAGAGGTCACAAATCATCAAAAGACCGAACTACTGACAGAAAAACTGGATATGCATTAAAAGTCATTACATGTATCACAAAGGCTGACAGACAAATTTGCTAAACAAATTCTTGGCTAGATTATCAGAAATAATCTACCCAAGAAAATTAATCTGCAAATACATGATTAGGATTTATTTATTTATGAAATTGAGGCAAAATCTCAAGAACAACAATTTGAAGGTAACGCAGAACAATTTGTGCTGTTCTAACCTTCTGAAAGCCACTCACAAAGTGTCAGACCATCACCTTCATCACAAATAGCTGTGATGAGCTGCCATGACAACCAACTGACTTCATCAGCTCCCAATGGAGGAGTGAAGAGAGCCAGCCTTCAGAGAGTCTACATCCTCCCTATCTTCTGCACACATGGAGCTCACCACAGGATGCTATTATGCGTCTAATCTTTCAAATGATTCATTGTTCCCTAGTGCAAGGGCAAAAATCTCAACATACTACCCAAAACAGAAGACTTTCGGCCTTATGTATGATATGATTTTGAATATGAATTCTTCAACTTGTTCTACACTGGTGGTGTTTGGCACTCCCACATTCCTTCATGTCAAAATATTAAAGTGTTCAATCATTGCACCACAATCATAATCCTTCAAACAGTGATGTTCTATGTAGGCACCTTGATGAACAGTGTCCTGCCATCCTCCATGCTCCCATGTTTGACATTCATGTCAACAAGATATCTCATAAGATTCATGTCAACAAGAGTGTATACCAAGACAATAAACACAAAGACCTCCCACTGTACAAATTCTCCACAAACATGACTCCCTTTCTAAGGGATCTGTGAGACACATACATGTCCTCTTTCAATGCAGGAGTTTAACAAGAACCTCAAATTTCAAGCTGGGCAAAAAAGTGCAGAGAAAAGAAAAGAATATACAACAAAAAATGCCACAGAATTTTGGGCAAAGTCACAAAACATTACTTACCTGAAGGAAGAGAAGAAGCATTCAATGTGCCTTTTGCATTGTTCTAGACTCCTGCCACCAATGCTCCTTGACACGTGAGATTCTTCCTGTCCCTCCTTGAACCTTCTCACATATTTTCCCTTATGAAATCAGATTCTAAATGTCTACTTAAAAAGCCACTTTGCTCTAACACGTAAATTCAACCCAGATTTGACTACTTCTCAGTTCAAAATTTAGGAGCCTTGAGATGGTTACAAGTGGAATTTTAGAACTTGGCAACGGTACCATTGCATATGTTACAAAACTCCACCAGACATTTCTGGAATGACCAAAAACTAAAGATCTGAATGCCAGTTCTTTTGGTGGACAATAGTGGCTGATTCCAGCAATATATGTTAGTATCCCTCACCCCTGTTCCAAATACAGCCTAACCTGTAGCAGGGAACCATTTCTGACCTGCATACTTAAGACCTAAGAGGCTTCTAACTCATAAAGAGAAAGAGATATAACAACAGAAGGAAACAGAATTAGTTCAAATTGCTGGCTGACTTTACCCACCACTGTCCACATTACCTAGCTTGTTGAATCACACTCCTAGGTGCCTTCATCACAAGTTATACAAAGGACGGTCAGTCCAAGCACCAGCGACATGGCCATTTTCACACACATAAGCTCGAACAACTGGCTCCCCATCCTCATGATACTCAAAAGAGCGCCGCAGACAAAATGTTGTCACCATATCCCATGTAGAAAGGGATGAACAGAAGGCACATGACAGCTCTGATTTCTTAGCTTGATGATCTCTGAGGTTGCGCCACACATGTGACTGCTTGAAGTTTTTGAAAATGCCCCTAAACAGTTTGTACATCCGTTTCTCTCCTGGATGTACACAGCCTGGCCAATCACAGATGTAAAGGCTGTCTGCACGGAACCTGTAAATTTTGAACAAAAAATGTGAATAAGTTAGGTGAGTTAAAAAGTTGTAACATCTTGGAAATTTCTCCAAAAACATCAAAGTGTAGGGATCCTTCAATCTCTGCCAACCCAAGACAGACTCTCCAGAACAAACACATGCAGAACCTGGACATGCCAGAAACTCTGAACTTAATTTAAGCATTACCTACCTAAAGGCAGATCTGCACAAACTTGCTTGCCTGGAAGAAGAGAAGAAGTCTAATTCTGGACTTTCTACACTCAAGGAATAAAAAAACACTGCATGCTCAGAAGACAGCGAAGCTCCTTTAGAAAGAAGATTCTCAATTTACTATTGGAATGAGCAAAAATAAATATGTCAGTACAGAGCCATATTTTGATTTAAGCTGACCTGAAAAGAATTGAGAGATCACCTGATAATAAGCTTATGCATAATTCAGATTTGACAACATAACAGTCAACTATGAGCAAGAACTAAAACAAGGAAACCCAACCCTAATGAAAACAGAAAACAAGACCAGAAACAAAACTGAGTAACAATATGAACTATATGGTGGGTCAGACACATGTTTAGGGATCTTAGATGGTGAGATGCACAATATTGATCACCAACAATTATATCCTAACTGAATGTGCGGAGGTTAATGTCGAGCAGGAACCAACTTAGAAGCATCTACAATGATCATTTTGGATAATCTGAAGGCAGAAACACCAAACAGAAATAAATCTTTGTTAAGCAAACTTCCCATCCAATTTAAAAGAAAGTTTGAAGAGTTGCAAATTTCCCTTCTGAGACCAATTAAGCTTTGGCCATTTCAGCAACAGAGAACTGTTTGGATCTACAAAGCATTAAGAACCTACTAGACTGACTATTGATTACTTCAAATTTCTCAGAATCTGGAACATTGGAATTCACACAAGGAATATGAATCACACTACCACCAGCACATTCTGGCTGTGAATACTGGATGAAAAATATGGATGCCTCTGGAAACTTGGGACATTGCTAAATCCAAGAAAGTGCAAGAGAAGCCATCAGAAGTAAAATTAAGCTCATAACTGATCTAGGGTATATGCCACTGCCAATAGAGTCTTTGTCTAGATACATGAAGTTCAAGTGAAAAATAAGTTAACGCTAGGCAACAGAAAGTTAAGCAGGATCGCAACAGTGTTAACTGTGCAACCACTTAGGTAGTCACAGTTGCCTCCGTACAGCATGTTTGCTGACAAAGCTTTGTTTCAAGAATGGACATAACAGAAGAGAAAATAATGGAAATGACCTTGCCTAAGAAGCAGAAAAGGCCCAAATGAAAGAATTCAACTAATTCAGAAATGAGGACAAATGGGTACAGCACTGTAAAGAGAATTAGGGTTAGCAACAAATGGGGATGAATACAGACCACTGACCTGCTGGCAAGCAGCTTGTTGCCTTGTTCACGAGTTAGCATCCGTATTCCTTTCGCCAAATGGGGATCTTCATGATTACAGTTCGTATTGGAATCAATTGTCATTCTTCCTGAACTTTCATCCCCACATTTGTCTGGAGATGGACGCCATTCAATAGATCTCTGTGTCCTGAGAACAACTCCTCTGTCCTCCCCTGCTGCAGCTTGTTGTCGCAGGTAGCTCCCCATAATTTTGGAATCCTTCATCATCTTGTTGTGGTAGTGCAAGCCTCCTTTCTTCATCTGCTTCACAGGTCCCTCTGGATTCACCTCAGTCTTCTTCCGCTTGGAAAGCAACAGCTTCTCTGCATCAGGATGATGATAAACTTCTACTGCCTTGGCCTTTAAGTCAGAATTCTCATACTGACACAAAGCTCCTGAAACTCCTGCTGCTGATGATGATCCCAAAGCCTCCACATCAGAATTCTCCATTTTGATCTTCTTGTTCTCCATTAAAACCCCAGATCCTTCGAGCTTGATCATCACAACGCTCTTCTCAGGCTCAAATTTCCCATCTACATGTGGATCGACATCATTGCCAACAGCAGAACCGAGCCTTCCATCCGAGGGGGCGCTTGCATCTGCCTTGAGATCTTCTTTTCTAACGATTTGGTAGTCATCGGACTTCCCAATCGCTCTCTCCAGGCCGAAATCGAAGCAATCGAGCAGCACTCCGGCATGGCGCAAACCGGGGCAACAAACGAGCAACTTCTGAAGCGATCCCCAGCCACAGGGCGGCTCACCGAGCAATTCCGGTTGACTGCTGGACTGCATGAGCTCCGAGACGACGGTAGGCAGCACACGCATACATTGGTGACGCCAACACGAGGTTCTAATCACGTTGGTAAAACGACGGCACACGCAGGCCAATCTCGCCAAGTCTCGAGGATCATCTTCAAGCCGCGACAACACATTGACGAGAATATCTTCCGAAATCCTACTGAAGAAAGGCAGAGAGTTAGGGTTTACCGGCTGCGGTTGCTTGAACACGGACTGCGACGGCGGTACTGCTGCTGGCGCTACTACTGGCGCTACTACAGGCCCCATCTCCATCATCAATCCTTCCATTGTTGCTTATGGCTACTACAGCTGCCGATCTTCACGCGCTGCCGCAGCAAACCCTACTATCGACACCCCGAAGTCTCTCGCAGTTTTCTAGGTCTACAATTCAATGCCTGTTGCAATACACTCACTCGCTCACTTAAATTCCTAAGAAGAAAACAAAAAAAGAAACGCTTTCTTGCGATTCTCTTTCGTTTAGAAAACCGTCCGCACCGCGCCTGCACACACCAGCAAACCGCCGGCGACAACGGCGACAAAAAATGCACGGAGACATTGGGACAATGCACACAGAGGAGCGACGACTAGAATCACAAGGCTCTCGTGGTTTGCCTGCAACGACCCCGTGTCCGGCGGGTATTAGACACGTCGATCCCCTAACACACACTCTCCGGTCATACCCGTGGCTCTCGAGAACCCAAAGAACCGGCTTTGTGTAGGGTAAATAAAGCTCGCCCCCCGCCAAGGACTTTAAATAATGTAAACCATCGTCGTGCTTTTGCTCTTTTGATACCCGGAGGGTAAAAACCTCGCGGGTATCATCACATTACAAAAGCAACATGCATTTCAAAATATGGAATAAGTACTTACCTTTATGAGCATTTCATTTTCCAAAATGCCTACCATCTTCAAAGCACGTTTATGTTTTGTAATGTGTCGTCATAACACATGTTACAATTTGTAACACTAATTAAAAAAAAAAAAAAAAATTTACAATTTGTCTTATGCAATTAAAAATAATTATATGCGACATTTTTTAATTACATAAAACGAGTTCCAAAAGACAATTTTCTTTCTAATATAATGAGTCGTACAACTACATTAAAACAAGATTAAAAGCCCACGTTTTTGCAATATATGAACTATGACTCAAATGTGTCCAAAGAGGATGGCTTTACAAGAAAAGAAGTGCAATGGCACATTTTGCTTCTAGAATGTAACATCATTGAATTTCATCCAACATATATTACCTTTTATTGCATGATACAAATGAACGTGCTAAAGCTATTCTTTGAAGGTCTCATTAACAACAATTTCATAACTAGGGCTCACACACACATCTCAAATTAACATTAGATCTATAACTTTTTTATTGACAAGTTAGATTAGACTTTCAATTTCTTTTGCCCCAACCTCTAAGCTTATCTGACTTGAAATGATATTGTCTTGACAATATGTTTCTCACAAATTTTCTCACCCTCAACTTCAAATCTTGATGTTACGCTTTCTTTGTTTAAACATTATCTCTCATTATCTTTCTAAATATGAATATCTCATCTTTGTGTGCACTCAATATCAATTATCTTCATTACTTTTCTCAACCTTTTTTAAATACGCACATCATCAACCTTCAACTGTCATGCAACTTTGTTTCATTCACTAACATTGACAATGCAAACCATAAATGAAACTTTTCTTCCACCATGATAAACACATTCAACTATATTCTCTTGTCTTCCATCAATCATCTAATTTTTTTTCCAAACCTACTTCCCATCACATCTAGAGCATGCTTGATCCCAATACTAATATTAAAAAAATGACAATAATTGTACCTTTAAACATTACTATTGGCAATACTTCAATCCCCAAAAGCTTCCTTCACCAACAAGTTACAATTGTTAGGACTTGGTTAGCTTTTATTCCTCAATTTGTCATCATATCCTCTTGCCATAAGGAACATTATAATAAAGCTTGACTACTTACATATTGTTAGAAATGAGAGGTTTCAATCCTTGCATTGTGAAATATATATATATATATATATATATATATATATTATCAACTAGTTTTGTAAAGTGATAGTCTAGGAACATAAAATCATCACTTCCATCACACCAACAAGAAGGTAATACGATACTTAACATTTCTATTGTAAAAAGATCCTTTTCTTCTTCCATAGTTAGCAACTTAGCCCCATCAATTTCACACCTCCATTTTTGGGTTCACCAAACATCATAAATACACTCAACAAAAATGGCAAAATGTGTCCACATATGTTCTCTTGTTAATTGGACATCCATTGTTGTCATTTATTCATGGGTAAAAAGAATTTTGCCACTACCACCAAAAGCTCTATCAATATCTAGTTATTAAACCTCTAATGTGCATGTCCATCAACTCATATGAATTAATTTTAAGCTACATAAAAATATTTTTGAAATATAAATCATGGTTTTTGGGAAAAAAAAAAAAAAAAAACCAGCTTTGATGTGTAACCACAATTCTTCAAAAAATCCAAAATATATATTTTTGTGTTAGGGAACACCTTTGTAATGGTGCATTCTTGTAATAAGTATGTGCTTGAAGTAAACAATTAGCATTTATTTCAAGAACACCCCCACTCTTTTAAGCTTTACATAAAACATCATTCAACTTTATTTTATTTTACTTGATTTTTTATAATACCCATATCCATTTAATATCATGGGGGAAATGGAAAGAAGAGCTTAGGCATTTCAAAAAATGAAATGTTCATTGGAATGAACATTTCATTTTTTTGAAATCTCACATCTTTTGCAAAAGGTAGATTTTATTTGATAATTTGCATGCTAGGTATAATTTCAAAAATACATGTTGGTGATTTTCAATATATAATTCATGGGTTTCAAAAAATCAAAGAAATTTTTCTGAGATATTAATAATGATCATCATAAAATAAAAGAACTAGTTATGATACATAACTATGATTCTCAAAAAACCAAGGAACTAATTTTAATATATTAATCATGATTTTCAAAAAATCAAAGATTTGGTTTGATGTGTAATTGTGATTTTCATACAAATAAAAGAATACAATAATTGTTTATATTTAATTTTTTCCTAGTTCTTTCATGAAATTATTTGGTTATTTTATTAACATTGGAGGTTATTTGTTTATAAACTTTCAAAAATCAAAAACTGCAAGTTTTGAATCAACAATTCATGAATTTATTCATTCATTGAAGTTTTTCGAGGATCCTTTGGTTCTTGATTGAAATTATTGGATCTAGAGGTTCTTTGATTCTTAATTCTTCAAACATTAGAACTAGATTTTTGTATTTTTTCATTTTCCATAAACCAAAACCAGAGGTCTTTTTATGTTAGAAAGTCAAAAAAACAAAACAAATAATTATCAAAATCAAATACCCACCCAAAACAAGAAATGACCAAAAGATTTACAAACAATAAAAAAAATTCAAACAAGAAATGAGGAGTATGACAAATTGAAACACAACCCTAAACATAACAAAATATATCTTGATAAAAAAAGAAGTGTGCACAAAAGTACCAAATGGGATGAAATTTGTCATTGAAAATTTTAATAGATGAAATAAGATGAATGTGACAAATTTTATACACAAAAATGCTCAACCAAACCAAATAGGTGTTCAACATCAAGTTGGACAAAGTAGTCAATTTTCAATGTTAGGGAGATGCAAAAGCATAATCTCATTTTATAATTTTGTAAACATATATTTAATAATTTAAAAATATATATTTTGAAAGTTTTTAATAACTTTCAAGGAACATAAAAGGATAATGTAAATGGTCTTAGGGGACATTTATGAGATGTTTGTGACATTTTGACATGATCTAAGGAGCATAAGAATCATTTAGGCTTCAATAAGAAATTTTGTAAAAGTTATCAATTCCATTGCATTATGTGGGCTTGTAAGAATGTCCTAGTGTGTTTTCTTATGAAGTAATATATTACAAGGCCTCAAGCCTATTCTATTCATTCTTATCAACACATGTTAAAGACTTGATTTTTTGCTCTACATTGTAACCATATTTTAATCAATTTGTGATTCTTGAAATCCATTTTTCTTATTGATTTTATCAGGCTTTTCATGTCCCTAACATTCAAAGATTTTAAAAACATTAAATATGCAATTAATAATTGGGGGTGTTTGGGAACCTCTTCATGCCTATTATAATGACTTTGTGCATGAAAAGATTATTGTCACGAACACAAAAACTACCATGACAAAAAGAGCTTCCAAACATAAGAAGATTAGGATGAATTGTGACAAGATTGGACCTAAACTTTAAATTCAATCATGATGATCAAAAACCAAAACATGAAATGTGTAAAAGGAAGGTTGAAACAAAATCTTATTTTAATAACATATGACAACATAAATATGAAATGAAAGAAACAATGATATGATACAAAATCATACCTTAAACTAATGTTAAACAAACTAAAGTTATTGGTAAGAATTATTTCTATTTATACTTGCTTAAAGACCTAGATCAATAAAACTTTCATGATGGAGGGTTTCACTTGGCCCATCATTCAAAGAACCTTTTAAAACACCTTCCCAATGACACATTATGAATGCAAAATGTACAATGATGGATTTATTTCATCCATGTGAATGAACTTCATCCATGATTATACTACTAATGATGGTGCCAATGATGATGTTGGTGATAATATTCATGAATTATTTTAATTTTAAATTATTTTTAAAAAACTATTACATATGTCTAATTAATGATTTTAAAATAAGAACTATTGAATACCATCCATGAGAATAATAATGTTATTTACAAAGCATAAGAATTTGATCATGGTGTTAACATAAATTAATGGAACCAATTAACTAATTTATTTATAACATATCATCTTGTAAATCCCCACGTTTTTTGTAAGACACAAAACTCGTAACATATTTAAAAATTTAAAAGCATATTTATAATGTTCAAATACACAAATGTCACACACAATCCATGATCTATTGAAATTTCCAAATATTAGTGATTTGATACACACATAAAACAATTGTGTTATTTATATTTCTTCAAGCACAAAAAGAAAAATTGACAATATTATTAACAAACATTTATTCTTCAATTACATAACACATGATTCAACAATGAAAAAGATAGAAAAATTATTAAAATCCAACAATATGTCCAAAAGCAATCAACTTGTTCAATAGTTTCATAATCTTCATTTCATGATTGCTTTAAAAACCTCTTCATAGTTATTTCAATTTGGCATTAATACAATTCTACACCATGAACTTGATTTACATAATTCTACACATTGTGATTCAGCCACATAAAGATCACAACTTACATTGTTTTTATTTTAAAAATGTTTTATAAAGAACAAATGACGATTTTAGTGTATTTTTAGGTTGTTTACATGATGCAATCTTGCACATGATCTTACAAAATTTGTAAGATATTGGCCATGTTAATGGGATACCTTTTGAAATTTCCAAAACATATTTTTTTCATTCATTTTATACTTTAAATAAAGCCATTGCCTTAGTAACATGAATGGCCCACAAATAAGGTAAAAAGAAAAGTAGGTAGTGGAAGGGTAGGTTTAAAAATATGTCTCAACAACTTAAACAAACATACTTCAATATTTTATTATATTAACAATATTTAAAAACCCGCCCTAGTTTTGTCATGGATAAATGTGTGCATCCTTTTTTCAAATGTGGTTAGGTTTTTAATGTAAGAAATTCATATATGATTGTAAAAATTAATGATTCAAAACCCTAAACCATCAAATTTCATACAAAATAAAATAAAAATAATTATTATGGAAAAATCAGTTGTTGAAGTTTCATCATTCAATTACTCAACATTAAAAATAACTATTCATGTTTTAATTGGTCGAGAAAATGCATCATGATTATAGATTTTTTTGAATGTAAAAAGGTTGTAATTAAATACATGGATTGTAATTCTTTGTATTTATTTTAGGTGATGCCAATAAATTTCAAAATGTTTGAACAACACATTTAACCTTTCCATTATGTCGCCACAATTGGTTCCCCTCCCATTAGCCAAAGTCAAAAATGGTTTCAATATAAGGGGAAAAACCATTTTACCCAACCATTAAAGAAAACTAATAGAAGTTGACAAGATTTGGAAGGGGATTTGATTTTGATTTTGATTTTGATTTTTGTGATGGGTGTATAGGAAACTTGTTCATGTTTTTTTTATTTTGGGGGCAAATGGGGTTGGGAATGGCCCAAAAAACATGGCAAATGTGTTGACAATAAGCCAAGTAAAAATAGATGAATAAAAAACACTAAGGTAAACAAGTCCACAACCAAACAAAGGTTAGTAACCTAACAACCTTTTAGTACAAGCTAACATATACAATGATGCACAACAAGCCATATGATTTTTTTTGCCATTAGTAATTGTGCAACAAGATTGCCTATTGTCAAATGTCCAATACTTAACTAAATTGTGTTCGCAGATTTTGAAAGATTTAAATAATCATGAATAATATGTTGTTATGAAATGAATAAATGGGGAAATTTTATTAGGATACACTTGATTAGTGTTCATAAAAACATGTTTGGTAATGGGTATATTTGATCATTTGAGCACTAAGCAATTGATTTCAATAATAGGGTCATATGGTCATTTCAACGGGGGTTGAATTTATTTGGGAAGTTTTGGCCTAAATACAAATGTGTTTGGTCATTATGAATATTTTTTTTTGTATTTCAAGTATGGATTTAAATGCTTAGAGGG
>Ga0209611_10006001_pt1 | contig 20112 bp, 18 predicted proteins | sample S1TSphgellanicum_3_FD_187693 | JGI IMG/M metagenome (GOLD analysis project Ga0209611, IMG submission 187693) | Host-associated microbial communities from peat moss isolated from Minnesota, USA - S1T2_Fc - Sphagnum magellanicum MG (SPAdes) (version 2) | ecosystem: Host-associated > Plants > Peat...
GCTGCGATCTTCTGCGCGGCTCGGCGAGTCTGCGGCTCGGCGAGTTCCCTCCCTTGAATTTCGTCGCGCTATCGCGGGCAGCGCTGTGGGAGATAGCGAGTAATTTTGCTGCGCGCATCGGCTACCGGGCGCCAGAATTCGCCGCGCGGCGCGGCCGTCTCGGCCAAGAACTGAGCCGCTTGCTCGAGCGAGTCTCGACGTTGCCGACCGCAAAGTTGGACCGGGGGCGCACAAAACTGAACGACGCCAGGCAGCGCATCATCTCGGCCATGGCCGACGTGGACGCCCTGTTGACCCCGACGTGTTCGTCCGCTGCAGTCGATGCGGCCGGGGAATTGCCGAGAGCGCTGTCAGCCTTCGTGGTGCCGGCCAACGTGGCGGGGCTGCCCGCGATTTGCTGGCCGCAAACGCTGCCCGGGGGCGCGACCACGAGCCTGCAATTGATAGGTCACGCGGGTTGCGACCGCCAGCTGATCGAGTTGGCCGGCGCCATCCGCAAGCGGCTGGAACCGAACCCGTCTGCGCTGGCCGCTCAATTGCAGAAGGAGCCTCCTTCCGCGCATTGATACGCGCATTGGTAAATGAGGCGCGCGCTTCAGTGCGCGCGCGATGCGAGCGGCGGACACTGAATTCGGGACGCCAGCGATTGCAGCGACTCCACCCACGCATGCACTTCGCTGATCACCTCGATATTTTCGGCGCGCGCGCGCATCGTGATACAGCCCACGAAGGGTTCGTCCTGGCGCAGCGGAACGCTGATCCTGCCGCCGGTAAAACACGCGGTCGGCCGCGCGACGTACCCCGCCGCGCGGATGCGCGAGAGTTCCTCTGCGGAGGCATCCGCGGGTCTGTCCCGGCAGAACGCAAGATAGATCAAGCCGGCTGTGGAACCTTGCACCGGAATGACCTGACCGCGGTGAAACCGATCGACCGACATCGGACTTTCGTAGTCGGTCGAGGCCCGCACGACCAGCCTGCCCGCGAGCGGCGTGGTCAGCACCAACGGCCAGCGATGCTCGTGGGTCCACGCTTTCATCAGCGGCACCGCCGACTCCGACACCCAGTCATCGTCCCGAAATCCGCTCGATAGTTCGCTCACGCGAGAGCAAAGAATATATTGGTGATTCAGGGTGTCATGACGCAGCAGGCCGAGGTTCACGAGAACCGCGAGGATGCGGTGGGCAGTCGACCGCTTCAGCCCCAAGGCCTTGGCCACGTGCGTGCTCGTAGCGGCCCCGAATCGATTGAGCAGCGACAGTGTTTCCAATCCGCGCTCGAGCGCCTGCAGGCGCTCCCGCGAAGGTTTGCCGCGGACGAAGGACAGCGCTTCTCCCTCACCACCCGGAGCGGCTTCGGTTCCCACCTCTACTTCGACTTCCGTCTCCATGACATCGTCCATGAGCGCTTGCTGTCGTTTGATAGTATACCCAACATGCCAGCAAGAGAAGCCGATGACATCCAGTCCTTGCGCATCGGCGTCGAGACGCTGCGGTTGCTCAACACCCGCGACTCGCTCTCATCGAGCGAACTGGCCAATGAATTGGGTCTCTCCAGGGCCGCCGCGTACCGCGTGCTGAAAACGCTGAGCGGCATGGGTTATGTCATCGAATCGCGGCGCACGCGCGGCACGCGCTATCGTCTCACGGTGCTGGTACGCGGGTTATCGGATGGCTTCGATGGCGACGTGCGCCTGTTGGCGGTGGCCCAGCCGCTGATGCTCGAATCGACCTCGCTGCACGGCTGGCCGCTCGCTCTGGTCACACCCGTCGGGGACCGCTGCATCGTGAGGTTCAACACCGACCACGCGACGTCGCGCGTGATCAGGCGCTACCGCGCCGGTGGCTACGCGTCCATGCTCTATTCGGCCGCGGGGATGGTGTGTCTCAGCAGTCTGCCGCGGGCCACGCAGTCGTCCCTTCTCTCGGCTCAACTGGCAGCAGAACCGCCGCCTTACGGCAGCAAGCCGGTGGAATCCGAGTTCATGCTCCGTTTGGAGCGGATCAAAGCCCTAGGTTACGCCACGTTCGAACCGCTGGGCGAACGGGAAGACACGGTCGCGGTGCCCTTGCATCTTGCGGGCGCGCTGATCGGCGCATTGACGCTGCGCTACATGAGAATCTCCGCCGGAGCGCCGGGCGGACTCGAGAAGAAACTAACAACGCTGCGCGATCTATCTCGTCGCATCGAACAGCGGATGGAGCAGGAGGCCGCCCACGCGGCAGCCGCACCGTAAAGGCCGGCGCGGCAGGTCACCGGTGCCCCGGTCGCAGCATGGCTGCTCAACTCACTTGCGACGACACGAACCGAACCACCGCGCGACCAAACGCCTCGGGCTGCTCGTCGACGATGTCATGGGTACCGCCGTCCAGTTCGACATAATCGAAATCCGGCCGCCGCTGCGCGGCCCGCCGGGCCAGTTTGAAAGTCAGATCGCCGGAGTTGGTCAATATCAGCGTGGGCACGCGAATCAAGTCGAGCCGGCCGAGCTGGTCGTAGGCGAAGGATGCGGCGTGGCCGTACCAGAGCGTGTCGCCGGCGCGCAGCATTTGAACGACCTCGCGGTGCATGGCGGCTACGTTCGACCAGGCGCCAGAAGCGGCGCAGCGCCGCTTCCACAACGCGAGCAAGTGTGATCCGTCCGCAAGCGGCGTCCAGGCTCTTTGGCGCGGCGTCAGCACCCTCGCCCATTCGGCGCGTTCCTCGGCGTCGAAAGGCGTCGGCGTATTCAGTATCAAGCTCGCGTAACGATCCGGTTGCCGCAGCGTCGCCTCCATCGCGACCATCGACCCGGTGTGCTGACCGAGAATGTGTGCACGCTCGAGTCCCAGGTGATCGAGTACGCAGGTCACGCTGTCCGCATAGTCTTCTATCGTGGGCGGATGGTCCGGGACGCTCGACATGCCGAAACCCGGCGTGTCGACGCCGATCGCCTGAATGCCGTGCTCGGCCAAGATCGGATAGATGGCGGTGAACTGTTCCGAGGAACTGGGCGACTGATGACACATTACCAGTGGCGTCCCGGACCCCCAGATCTGGAAATGGACCTGGCCGAAGGGTCCGGGAGCATAGTCGTAGCGGCGACGGCGTTGCGTGTTCACGACTCCATGCTAGGAACGCGCATTTCAATTCGCCCGGCTTTCATGTCGGCGTGACCGATTGTTGGTCGAGCGCGGCGGCGATTTGCGGCGCCCACTCCCGCGTTCGCCCGCGCAGCGGCATGAATATCCCGGCCGTACCCGCGAGTTCCTGAACGAGCCCATAGCGGGGATCCCAAAGCGGAGCGGCGAAACAGGCGGGGATGGCCGCGGAGGCGAGCCGTTCCCGCAGCGGATAGGTCAGTTCCGCTCGGCGCACGGCCACGCCGTGAGTTCCGGATTCGAGCAATTCGAGGGTTCTATCGTGCAGCCACGCCGGATCGAGCAGTGGCGTTCCCGACACGGTGCATGCTCGGCGGCGTTCGTACCAGGGAAAGAACAGTTGGTGATCGCGCACTTCGTGCCACGCTTTCATGAGAAATCCGCCATAGGAATCGACGGGCGCCGCCGTGTAGCTGTCGATCAACGCATCTCGAAGCGCCGGCTGGCGCGCAAGATCAATCGGCGCAATGAGTGTGAGCGAGCGCACCGCCCGCGGCTTGGCATGCCGCAATTGCACGCCGATCGCGGCGCCCGCGCCGATCCCGACCCAATCGCAGCAGTCGATTCCGCACGCAGCCAGCACCGTCATGAGCCTTTGAGCCAGAGAGACGATGGACACCTCGTCGCCGTCATCGGCCGGATCCGATTCACCATGTCCCGGCAGTTCCACTGCCATCGCGGCCCGCGTGGCGGCGAAACCATCGAGCAGGTCTCGACACGCACGCAGCGAACTCTGCGCCCCCTGCTGAATGAGGACGGGCGACGCATCCGGCGCGCCCACGCGCTGAACGCGCAACTGCGCACCCGGCTCTCCGACGTAATCCTGCCAAACCCGCCCTTCGATCGCGCGGGCCGGCATCGGGTGCGGCGCCGGCATGGCCGCGCCGTATTGGGCCAGGATATCGAGGACCAACGCGTGACGGCTCTCGCGTCCCGCAAACGTGTGCACGTGGAAATTACCCGGCAACGGCGGCAGTCGCCGCAAATGCTGAGCCAGCGGATCTGCGTCTTGGCACACTATATAGTGGGGCGTCGTTATGGCACGGAGGTCTTCGAGCGGCTCATACGCCATGGCGGCCGCATAGCCGCTGGCGTAGCGCTCACCGCAGTGCAGCCAATCGCGCGCTCTCTCGTACAGCACGGACGGCGGTGCCGCATCGATGCCGAGCCGTGCATCGGCCGATCGGTCGTACCAAGGAAAGAACACCGACTGATCCTTCAGCCGGCTCCACAGCCACGCCAAATGGCCGCCGTCCCAGCGCGGCACGAAGGGCTCGAGATAACGTTGCGGTAGCTGCTCGCGCTCCTCGGCATCGAGACACAGCAGTCCCTCCGCGATCGCGACGGCCACGCGCCTCGGGTGCCGGCGGGCGAACGCGGTGGCGAGACTCGCACCGGTGTGAAATCCGTAGAGACCGGCGGCATCGATCCCAAGGACATCCATGAAGGCGGCGAGATTCTCGACCAGCGCTTCCATGCTGAGCAAAGCGTCCGGCAATGGATCGGATACCCCGTAACCCGGCATGTCGGGCGCAAGCACGGTAAAGCTCGCCGCGAGATGCTCGAGCAAGGGTGACAGTTCGGCCGAGGAGGTCGGCGTCTGGTGCAGCAACAACACCGGCGGTCCGTGGCCGGCCCGACGGTAATGGACCTGGCGCAAACCGATGGTCGCGAAATGCCGTGATGCGGGTTTCATGGGGATACGGTGCGCGATTATAGGCATGCCGCCGCCGGTGAGGCATCAGCCTCGGCCGAATAGTGGCCATCGCGATGTAACTCGTGCCGCATTGGCCAGCCAGTGGCTAATGCACTGCGGTTTCGTGGCGGTTGTGCGCACTCGTGCTCTATCGTCCGTCAAACTCAAGGGTGAGCTCGGCGTATGGAATCGGCCACCATCATCGATAAAATCTGGCGCGAACATCTGATCGCCGCGGACGGCGGGCAGGGACTGCTCGCCATCGATCGCATCTTTCTGCATGAGCGCACGGGTGCGATCGCGCTCAAGGGATTGCGCGAGCGCGGCCGGCGAGTGTTCGACGCATCGCAAGTGTTTTGCACGATCGATCACATCGTCGACACCCGCAGCGGACGCGGCGACGACACGCTGGTACCGAACGGCCGCGACTTCATCGTGCAAACGCGCGACGCCGCGCGCCACGCAGGAATCCGCCTGTTTGATGTGACGGATCCGGATCAGGGCATCGTGCACGTGATTTCGCCGGAACTGGGTCTGGCTCTGCCCGGCCTCACCATCGTGTGCCCCGACAGCCACACGTGTACTCAAGGCGGCGTCGGCGCCTTTGCCTGGGGCATCGGTTCGACGGAGGCAGAGCATGCGCTCGCCACGGGGACGCTGCGCATGACCAGACCACGCAGTCTGCGAGTGACCTTCGACGGTCGTCTGACGCCGGGAGTGGGGCCCAAAGATCTCAGTCTCCTGTTGATCAGCCGGCACGGAGCCGGCGGCGGGAATGGCATGGCCATCGAGTTCGCAGGCTCCGCGGTCCGCGCGCTCGGCGTGGAAGAGCGTCTCACTCTCTGCAACATGGCGGCCGAGTTCTCCGGCGTCACCGCCCTCATCGCACCGGACGACACGACGTTCGAGTATCTGTTCCACCGCCGCTACGCACCGCGGGAGGCGCGGTGGGACCTCGCCTTGAGACATTGGCAGTCGCTGTCGTCCGATCCGTCCGCGGTGTTCGATGCGGAGATCCGCATCGATGTGAACAATCTCGCACCGATGATCACCTGGGGCACCAGCCCGGAGCACGCGGTGCGAATCACCGACGCGATACCGGGGGAATCGGCCGCAGGCACCAGCCGCGAAGCGTATCGCCGCGCGGTGGCCTACATGGGCGTGAGCCCGGGAGTGCCGCTGACGAGCTTGGCGATAGATGCCGCTTTCATCGGCTCGTGTACCAACGGCCGGCTCGCCGATTTGCGAAGTGCGGCACGCGTACTCGATGGGCGCCGCGTGGCCCGAGGCGTGCGCGCCATTTGCGTGCCCGGATCATCGACCCTCAAGCGCCAGGCGGAGGCGGAAGGACTGGATAGAATCTTCAAGGACGCAGGTTTCGAATGGCGCGAATCCGGCTGTTCGCTCTGCTTTTACGCCGGGGGCGAGGACTTGGGTCTCGGCAAGCGCGTCGTTTCCTCCACCAATCGCAACTTCGAGGGTCGTCAAGGACCCGGGACGCGGACGCATATCGCAAGCCCGGCAACGGTGGCGGCGAGCGCCATCAACGGTCATATTGCCGATGTGCGCCGCTTCGAGCCGTTCCGTCCCTGCGAGTATTGATCATGCAACCGTTCACGACCCTGACCGCGATCGCCGTACCGCTCGTCCGCGACAACATCGATACCGACGCCATCATTCCTTCGCGGGAAATCAAGAACGTCGGCAAGATTGGGCTCGCGCAGGGTTTGTTCGCCGGCTGGCGTTACCTGCCGGGCGGCCGGGAGCCGAATCCCGATTTCGTTTTGAACGACGCCGCCTATAGCGGGGCCGGAATATTGATCGGCGGAAGCAATTTTGGCTGTGGCTCGAGCCGCGAACATGCGGTATGGGCGCTGGCCGAATATGGTTTCCGGGCGATTCTGGCGCCTAGCTTCGCGCCCATTTTCTTCGACAATTGCCTCAACAATGGCTTGCTGGCGGCGCGGCTTCCCGCGGCGAGCGTACGGTTGATTGCCTCGCTCTTCACCGCACCCCATCGAACCAGGACGCCGCCTCCCCTGACGTTGGATCTGGAGAGATGCGAAGTCACGGGCGCCGGACTCTGCACGCTCGCATTCTCGATCGAGCCGCATGCCAGGGCACGCCTTCTAGGTGGACTCGATGCGATCGATTTCACGCTGCGGTCTTCTGCCGCGATCGATGAGTTCCGCGCCGCCGACCGTACACGCCGTCCCTGGGCGTACCTCGAGGGCCCCGCATGAGCGGAGAATCCCCTCGGCAGCTTGCCGGGATCAAGGTGGTGGAATTTTCACACATGGTCATGGGACCCGCGGTCGGCGGAATCCTCGCTGAACTGGGGGCGGACGTCATCAAGGTCGAACCCATCGGCGGCGATGCCACACGCGAGTTGCCGGGTTCGGGCGCCGGCTACTTCCCGATGTACAACCGCAATAAGAAGAGCATCTGTCTCAACCTCAAGGATTCGCGCGGGTTGACGTTGGCCCGGCGACTCGCGCTGCGCAGCGACGTGCTGATCGAGAATTTCCGCCCGGGCGTTCTCGATGGCCTTGGACTATCCTATGACTCCTTGATCGAGGAGAACCCGCGCTTGATCTATTGCTCGCTCAAGGGCTTTCTCGCCGGTCCCTACGCGCATCGCACGGCCCTCGACGAAGTGGCACAAATGATGGGGGGACTCGCCTACATGACGGGGCCTCCCGGCCGGCCGCTGCGCGCGGGCGCCTCGGTCATCGATGTCACCGGCGGTATGTTCGGTGTCATCGGCATTCTTGCCGCTCTCGAGCAGCGACACGCCAGCGGTCGCGGACAAAAGGTGACGAGCGCGCTGTTCGAAACGACGGTGTATCTCGTCGGCCAGCACATGGCGCAACTGGCGGTCACGGGACAAGCGGCCAAACCCATGCCGGTGCGTGTGTCCGCCTGGGCGATCTACGATGTGTTCGAAGTGCTGCACGGCGAACATGTGTTCGTGGGCGTCGTCTCGGACACCCAGTGGCAATCGTTTTGCACGGCGTTGGGCTTCGAGTCGCTGGCGGCGGATCCGCGCTATGCCACGAACAAGCAGCGCGTGCTGGCTCGCGAGATACTGATGCCGACGGTGCGCGAGCGGCTCGCGACGTTCACCCAGCAGGACCTGCTCGCGCGCCTCGAAGCGGCGGGCCTGCCGTTCGCGCCCATCGGCCGCCCGGAGGACCTGTTCGACGATCCGCACTTGCGGGCGAACGGCGGACTGGCCGCGACCACCCTGCCCGACGGACGCACCACGCATTTACCCATTCTGCCGTTGGAACTATCGGGTCGCCGATCCACCGAGGCGCGCGCGCTGCCTGCCGTCGGCGAGCACACCCAGGAGATACTCGGAGCGTTGGGGGTGGGCGCCAAGGAATTGGCTGCTCTGGAGGCAGAGCATGTCATCTAGCGACAATCCGCTGCGCGCCAAAATTCAGCGCGGCGAATTCTTCCTTGCACCGGGACTGCACGACATGATCGCGGCGGTCCTTGCGCGCGAGATCGGCTTCGATGTGGTTTACGGGTCGGGCTATTGGTTGACCGCCTCCTGCCACGGTTTACCGGACGCCGGAATCGCGACGTATACCCAGATGCTCGAGCGCATGACGACGCTCAAACGTACCATCGGGGGCGCCGCCGTGATCGCGGATGCGGATACCGGCTATGGCGGGTTGCTCAACGTCCATCACACCGTGCGCGGCTACGAAGACGCGGGTGTCGCCGCACTGCAATTGGAGGACCAAGAGTTTCCGAAACGCTGCGGCCACATGGCCGGCAAACGCCTGATCGCAGTCGAGGACATGGTGCAGAAGATTCGAGTCGCCTGTGCGGCGCGGCGCGAGCCCGGCGGCATGATGATCATCGCCCGCACCGACGCCATCGCGGTCGATGGATTCGATGCCGCCCTGCGCCGCGCCGAAGCGTACGCCGCCGCGGGCGCGGATATGCTGTTCGTCGAAGCGCCCGTCAGCGAAGACCAGATGCGCCAAATCTGCGGTTTGACCGACAAACCCATGATGGCGAACATGGCGGACGGCGGCAAGACGCCGATTTTGAACGCCGCGGAACTGGAGCAGCTCGGGTTCGCGGGCGCCATTTTTCCCGCGAGCACGGGCCTCGCGGCCAGTGCCGCCGTGGATAAGGTGCTGCGCAACCTCAAAGAGCGCGGCACGAGCGTGAGCGCGGACATCCCGCTGTACGATTTCGAACATTTCGGCCGCATCAACGGCTTCGACGAAGTCTACGCGTTCGAAGCGCGGTGGCTGCGCCACAAGCCGTAGGGAAAAACGATAGGAGAATCACCATGGCCGTATCGATCGAGGGCTTTGAAGGCAGGAACAGCGCGTTCGATGCGCTCACGGCGCCGTCGCTCGACGAACGTGCACGGCAGCAATTCGTGTCGCAATTGCGCAAGCACATCATGGTGGACATGGCGGCTTCGATGCGCGGCGTGTATGCGGACGAAGTCGAACCCTCATTGATCAAACGCACGGGGCGCAAGGCCCGCAATGCGGTCGAGGTGCGCCGGGCGATGCTGCCGAATGCCTATTTCCGCGGTTGGAGCGCACTGCGCTACACCGCGCAGGAGATGGTCTGGTCCTCGGTGCGCCCGCAGATCGAGCGCGACTTGCCAAAACTCGTCGATGCCGCGCGCACCAGCGCCGGCCGCGCCCGCAAGGCCGGGTCCTTGCATCTCGATCCGACACTGCCGACGCCCAAGGACATGCAGCAACTCGACATTCACCTCATGCCCGGAGGTTTTCACTCGGAATTCGTGCGCGACGATGTGGCGGCGGGCGCCATGTACCACCATGGAACCACCGTGTTCGCGGGTGGATTCAGCCTGCGGGCGCGCGGCGGCGGCGTCGCCAAATCGATCGCCAAGTATCTCGAGGCCCGCGATCCCGGCTTTGAGCCCGCGCGGCTGCTCGACCTGGGGTGCACGGTCGGCGGCAATCTACTGCCCTACCTCGAGGTGTTCCCCGACTGCGAGGCGCACGGTATCGACGTGTGCGCCCCGCTGCTGCGCTACGCTCACGCGCGTGCGGAGTCGCTCGGCGTTCCCGTCCACTATTCGCAGCAAAATGCCGAGTCGACGAATTACCCGGACAATCATTTCGATATCGTCTGCTCGAGCTTCTTTTTGCATGAACATTCGATCGTCGTGTCGCGGCGCATTTTCAAGGAAGCTCTGCGGATCCTGAAACCCGGCGGCATCATGGTGCATATGGAATTGCCGCCGGACTCCGAGACCGATCCGTATTATTCGTTCTATTTAAATTGGGATGCTTACTACAATAACGAGCCGCACTACGCGGCGTTTCGCGCCCTGGACCTGCGCCGCGAAGTGACCGGCGCCGGCTTCGCCGCGGACAAGTATTTCGCCTTGCGGATCCCAAACCACGGCACCGTGAGCGATAAGGATTTTGCCGCGGTCGCGCGCGGCACGTTGCCGGCTCCGGCTCACGGCAATGGCGCGAGCTGGTTTATTTTCGGCGCCCGTAAATAGCGCGGCCGATTCATTACAGCGTATTTCCGACGCGATGCCCATGGGCGGTCGCGGCCATCGTCGTGCCGGGCGCATAGGCATCTCCGATGACATGGATCTCGGTCTCGTTCGCGAGACCGCGAAACGCGCTCAAGTTCGGTGCCCGCGGCGAGGCGTACGTCAGCAATGCGACATCGGTGATCTCGGCCGCTTTGCCGGTGAAGATGTTCTGATAGCCGACCACGCCGTCCTCGAGCCGCGAGGTTTCATCCACTTCGACCAGGGTGATCGACTCGATGCCTTGAAAAGCGAATCGCCGCAGGATCCCGAGCCGCGACACCAACGGTACGTCCTCGGCGATTCGATCGCGCGGCGTCAAGATCACGACCCGATCGAACAAGCGCGCGAGCAATTCGGCCGCCGCATAGGTTCCCTCGGTCGCATCGCGGTCATAGATGACGGCGGTACCGCTCTGCCGCTCGCTGAATTCGAGCATTTGCAGCATGCAGGCACGCAGATCGAGCACGCAGCCCGTCTCCCGCCACAGGTCGGGCATCGCTCGCGGCCAGGTCATCTCGGCACCGACGGCGAGCACCACCGCGTCCGGCTGCAGCGACCGCACGTCGTCGATCGAGGCGCGCATGCCGAGTTCGAGTCGTGCGCCCGACTTCTTGGCCGCCAAGGCCTGGTAATCATAAATGCTGCTCAATGCCTCGCCGCCCGGTAGGCGCGACAGCAAGCGCGTCTTGCCGCCGACGTCGCGCGCCGCGCAGAACGCCCAGACGTCGTGCCCGCGCGCCGCGGCAATCCACGCCGCTTCCATACCGGCGATGCCGGCGCCGACAACGACGACCCGCTTGCGCTTTGCCGCTCTCTTGGGCCACCAGTCGACTTCATCGATCGCCCCGACGCGCGGGTTGTTGTCGCAGGCGAGCGCGCGATGCTCGGTGATCGTCGCCCAGCAGGAGTTGCACGAGACGCAGTAACGGATATCGGCTTCCCGGCCTTGGGAAGACTTGAGACCCCAGGCGGGATCGGTGACGAGCGGCCGGCCCAGACCGATGAGATCCGCCGCGCCACCCGCCAGAATCGCATCCGCCTCGGCGGGATCCGTGATCAGGCCGAGCGCCATGATGGGAATCCCCGCAAGTTCCTCTTTGAGTCGCCGAGTGAGTTCGACATAGGGCGCGCGGGTTCCATGCAGATCCGGAATGTGCCGATCGAGCGCATAAGAATGAGACCCTTGCGCGAAACACAGGTAGTCGACCCAGCCGCTCGACAGGAGATGACGCGCGACCGAGGCCGCTTCGTGGGGTCCAATGCTGCCCTCGATGCCGTCATCACCGGGCAGCTTCAGGCCGATGATGAAGCTCCCGCCGCAGGCCGAGCGCACCGCCCCGGTGAGTTCGTGGAGCACGCGGCAGCGTCCCGCGAGGTCGCCGCCGTACCGATCCTCGCGCGTATTCATCCAGGGCGACAGAAACTGATGAAACAGATGCCCATGTCCCGCCGAGAGTTCCACCCCGCTGAACCCGCAGCGCTCGAGACGGCGGCTCGATTCGGCCATCTCGGCGATCATGCGCTCGACCGCATCGAGCGAGAGCATGTGCGGCACGGTCCAGCTGAGATCATCCGCCAGCGCCGATGCGCCGAGCGCATCCGGATTGCGGCCGCGCTCGTGCCGGCCGCGCCCGGGGTCCTGCAGTTGTGCGAGCAGGCGGCAATCCTCGCGTTCCACGCAGTCCGCCCAGCGAGCGAGACCCGCCTCGCTCGCATCGTCCCAGATCCGCACCTTGTGCGGCGCGTTCTGGAAACGCGCCGCCGATACCGGCTCGGTGACGATCATGCCGGCGCCGCCCCGGGCGCGGCTCGCGTAGTAATTCAACAGCGAGTCGGTGACTCTACGGTCCGCCGACATGCGCGTCGTCATCGACACGTGCGCGATGCGGTTTCGCAGCGTGCGCTTGCCCACTTTGAGCGGCGCAAACAAATGCGGATAACGCGACGGGTCCATGCTGGTCTCGGCGCCGGTGGGCGCGCCGGTCGCCGCGCCGCTCATTGCGTCGATCTACGCTGCCGCTCCGCGTAGGCTTCGAACACGGCAAATACCCGGCGTAACAAGTCCTCCCGGTTGCGCGCCCGCCGTTCTGCGTCGTCACCCTGGGCCACGTACGATTCAACCGCCCCCGCCGGCAACGAGCGCGCCTGCACCAGGACGCGCTCCAGCGTATCGAGGCGGTCGAAGGCAACGGAGATCTCGCCGGTGAGCGCCGTGACGATGGCAAACAGCTGATCGATCGCCGGATCGTCGTAGAATTGCGCACGGATGCCCTTGGCAAGGCTCGGCAACTTCACCCGCCCGCTCGGGCCCCGCGAGGCCGTCCTCTTGCGCTTCGTCGCCATCAATGCATCTCGATGCCGCCGCTCACGTTCATCGCTTCCCCGGTGACATAGTCGGCGGCGCTGCTGCAGAGGAAGGCGCAGGCCGCCGCGGTATCGGACGCCAAACCGACGCGGCGCATGGGAATGCGTCCTTGCATGTCCCTTAGATACTCTTCGACCGTGGCGAATCCCCTCAACTTGGCGAAATACTCGTTCTGCACGCGCCCGAGCCCGGTGGTGACGTGATTCGGGCAGATTGCGTTGACCGTGATGCCGTGCGGCCCGAGTTCCAGAGCCGCGGATCGGGTCAATCCCAGCATGCCGTGTTTCGAGGCGGTATAGGCGGCCATGTGGGTATGACCACTCTTGGCCGCTTGACTCGCGATATTGATCACCCGACCGCCTTGGCCCTGGCGAATCATCTGCTGGGCTGCATGCTTGGTGCACAGAAACGCCCCCGTCAGATTCACCTCGAGCACCGTGCGCCATCGCGCCAACGCCGTGTCGACCAGCGGTTCAATCAAGAATCCGACACCGGCATTGTTGATCATGAAATCCAAACGGCCGAAATGCGCGACGGCCGCCGCGATCGCGCCCGCCACCTGGGATTCATCCCGGACATCGAGCGGCAAGGCCATCGCTTCGCCGCCGGCAACGCGAATTTCGGCGACGAGCTCATCGATCTCGCCGCGCGAACCGATATGCCCGGCCGCGAGATCCGCGCCCGGATCGAGCAGGTCGGTGAACACCGCTTTGCACCCTTCACGGGCGAGGGTCTGCAGAATGGCCGCGCCGATCCCGCCGCGGCGGCCCGCGCCCGTGCACAGAGCCACTTTGCCGGTGAATCGGCCTGCGCTCATAAGGCTTGGTTCACGCTCATAACCCTTGCGTGACGCTCATAGGTCTTGGGTGACGATGAACTGGGGCGCATCGGCGAAGGTGCGAAATTCCCGGGCGACCCCCTGCATCAGGTCGGACTTGGCGTCCGCTCGCAATCCATCGAGCGAGTGCAGCTCGATCAGTTCGACGTACTGGTACGGCGCCGCGGCGCCGTTCATCAGGCCCTGCGTGCGCAACACCCTAAAGCCGCGCACCGATTCGAGCGCATTGACGTTCGGCAAGTCGCGGGCGCGGGCCCACGCCTCGTACTCCGCGGCGTCGACGCCGGGTTTCAAATTGAACAGAACGACGACGATGGTCATCAGTGCTCCTCGGCGATCCTGACCAGAGTCTTGCCGAAATTCTCGCCGCGCATGAGCCGGCAGAAGGCCGCCGGCGCGCTCGCAAGCCCGTCGCTCGTATCTTCGCGGTAGCGAAATTTTCCGTCCCGAATCCAGCCGCCGACGACCCTCTTCAGTTCCGGCAGTCGATGAAGGTGATCGAAGACAACCAAGCCCTTGACGGTCGCGCGCGCGACGATCACCGGACCCAAGTGCGGTCCGGGCGGGGACACGTCCTGATTGTAGGCGTTCATCATGCCGCACAACACGACTCGCGCATGCAGCGCGAGATTCGCGAGCGCGGCAACCAAGGTGTCGCCGCCGACGTTATCGAAGTACACGTCGATGCCATCCGGGCATGCTCTTTTCAGGCCCGCTTTGAGATCGCCATCTTTATAATTGATGCATTCCGCGAAACCGAGTTCGTGCACCGCGTAGCGGCATTTCTCAGCCGTACCCGCAATTCCGACCGCACGCGCTCCCATGAGCCGCGCCGTCTGCCCGGCGGTGCAACCAACCGGTCCGGTCGCCGCAGAAACCACCACTGTTTGACCGGGTCGCGGCGGCGCGAGATATACCATCCCGACATAGCCCGTGAGTCCCGGCGTGCCCAACACACCGAGTTCGGTACTCAAGGGGGCATCTGCGGGGTCGATCTTGCGCGCGTTCGCGCCGGAGAGGACCGAGTACTGCTGCCATCCGCCTCGGGCCACGATGAGATCCCCGACTGCGTACCCCGTGTGCCGGCTGTTCACGACCCGCCCGAGGGTCTCGCCGAACATGACGTCGCCGGGTTCGAGCGCCTTGCCGTAGATCGCCATGCCCTTCATGACATTTCGATAGTAGGGCTCGAGAGCGAGGTACAAATTGCGCACCAAGAACTCACCCTGTCCGGGTTCCGGCGGCGCCGGGGCCGACTCGAAGGCGAAATCCTCGACCATGGGGATGCCGCGAACGGCACGCGCGTACAAGACCTTGAGATTCTCAGGCATTCATGGCCCCCTCAGCACGGTCTCTGCAAATAGCGGCCGCGCGGCGCGCCGACGATCGCGCCCCGATCGTAGATCGCGGCGCCGCGCAAGTACGTCGTCACGACCCGTCCCGAGAGTTCCATGCCCTCGAAGGGCGAGTATCCTTGAGTCGACTCCGACTCGGCGGCGCGCACGGTAAAGGATTGGGTGGGATCGACGATCGCGAGATCCGCATCGAAGCCGGGGGCGATATCACCCTTGCTGCGCAAGCCGAAACGGCGTGCGGGATTTAACGCCGTGAGTTCCGCCATGCGATTGTAGGTCAGCCCGCGCTTGCGGCCTTCGGTCATCAGACCGGACAACAGGTACTCCGTGCCGCCGAATCCGGATTTCGCGGCGAAGACATCGCCCGGCGGAGAGCCGAGCTTCATTTCGTGCCGGCAACATGCGTGATCGCTGCATACCCAGTCGATATTGCCGTCGAGCACGGCCGACCACAAATATTCGACGTCGCTACGCGAACGGATCGGCGGATTCACCTTCGCCAACACGCCGGTCGGAACGTCGTCATCGATGCATAGGTGCGCGCAGGTCACCTCGCGCCGAAAATCGATGTGCGGAAACGCCTTCGCCATGATCAGCGCCGCTTCGACCGCCTTGCGCGAACTCAAATGCAGAAGATTGATGTTGACGCATTCGGTCTCGTGAGCGAGGTAGGCCGCGATCGCGATCGCGAGGCCCTCCGAATGCGGCGGCCGCGCGGCGCTGTAGGCTTTGAGCCCCTGCAATTTTCCCTCATCGCGCACCAGCTTGGTGTATGCCGCCATGATCTCGGCGGTTTCGCAGTGCAGGCTCAAGCTGATGCAGTCGCGCCGATCCGGGTAGCGCTCCATGGCGTCCTTGACGCCACGCATGACGAATTCGAAATGCGCCAGGTCGTATTTTTCGTCGGGACCGATCATGAGGAAATCATGCTGGCTGCTCGATGCCCCATGCAGGCCGTAGCCGCCGTAGAACATGTAGATCTTGAACGATGTGACGCCGTACTTTTCCACCAGCATGCCGATCTCGCCGATCTGGGTGCGGTCCATCGGCGCCAGATGATAGGCGTAGTCGACGTGAAAGCGGCCCGAGGAGATGTCGAGCACTTCGGGAAAGAACTCCGCGTAGCGGCCTCCCTTGTTCAAGTAATACTGGCCTGAACGAAAGTAGTTGAGGCTCGAGGTCACGCCGCCCTGCGCGGCCGCCCGGCTCTCGGTGTCGGCGTCCTGCGCCAGCGGCGAGTAAATGCCGGTATGCATGTGCGCATCGACCAGACCGGGAAATGCCAACAGCCCGCGGCCATCGACCACTTGGGCGGCAGCCTCGGGATCGATCGAATCGGCGATCAGTTTGAACTTGCCGCCGGCGATCGCCACGTCTTGCGCGCGGATCACGGTTTCGCGCGGCCGCACGACTTTCAAGTTCTTGATCACCAGATCGTATTCACGGCCGCTCATGGACCCTGCACCGCGTCCGCATGGCGCGTCGATGGGGACGCCTCGAATACCTCGACGATGCGGCGCGCGGTGCGCCGCAGCGCCGGCAAGAATCGCTCCATGATCACCTCTTGGTTGACGGCGCTGCGGGCGAAGCGCACGACCACGGCGGCGAGTACATCGGGACCTGCGCGCACCGGTACCGCGAGCCCGCTTCGATCCGATGGGCCCCCGCCGCGATGCACGCAGGCATATCCGAGTCTGCGAATCTCGGCGATGGTATGCTCGAGATCATCATCACGGGCAATGCCGTGGCGCGCCGGCAAATTCTTCCCGCGGGCATCGTCGCGGTAGAGCAAGTCCAGCAGCATGTCACTCTGCTGCCGGCTGCTGAACGCAAGCAGTACGAGCCCGGCCGCTTCGCCCAGGATGGGAGTGCGGAAACCGGGTGCGTAACGCACCACCGCAAGCGGGCTCATTGCGTCGGTGGTTTGTCGCCATAAAACGGATGTGCCGGAGAGCGTCGCGAGTACGACCGGCCAGACCAATTCCTTGCCGAGTTCCGCGACCTTGGGTTTTGCCGCCAGGACAAGGCGCGCCGTCGCATCGAAACCGTCCGACAAGGCGAGCACCATCGACGTCGGATGATAGACATCGCTGTCCGGGTCGCGCCAGACATAGCCATTTTCCACCAACGTGCACAACAGGCGAAAGGCGGTGCTCCTCGGCAGATTAACCGCGCGAGCGAGCGATGCAACCCGGTGTTCCCCACCCGCATTGAGGATCGCCAGCATTTTGAGACCACGCCCCAACGAGCGATTGAAGTGCATGTTCTTCAGTGTAAACACGCAGCAGGCCGGTTGGCCGTTACAAGCGCCGCTTCCGCATAGCGGTCAAATCACGCGACTTATCCATGGCGTCGCGGAAATCGACGCCGTATAACTTACGAGACATGTCCGCACAGAGCCTCGATGATTCCTTCTTACAGCATTTGATCGCCACCTGGGGCGCCGGGAAGGTGATGACCGGCGATGCCGTCGTCGGCCTCGCAACCGACGTGTACCGTGCACGCGAACTGCCGCTCGCAGTCGTGCGCCCCGCGAGCGTCGAGGAACTGCAGGCCATCGTGCGCGGCGCAACGTCCGCGGGAGTCGCGGTGTATACGCGCGGCGGCGGCGCTTCTTACACGGACGCCTATCTGCCGACCCGGACCCACTCGATCTTGATCGACATGGGAGCGCTCAATCGCATCGTCCAAATCAACGTCGAGGACGCCTATGTGACCGTTGAGGCCGGCGTCACGTGGGCTGAACTCAAGTCCGCGCTCGACGAGCGAGGATTTAGAACACCGTTCTTCGGCCCATTCTCTGGGATGGCGGCCACGGTCGGCGGATCGATATCGCAGCATGCGGTGAGCCATGGATCGGGAAGCTACGGCATCAGCGCGCAATCGGTCGTTGGATTGGACGTCGTGACTGCGAACGGACAGTTGCTGCGTACCGGGGCGGCTGCGCGCGGCGGCGAGCCATTTTCGCGTTGGCACGGTCCGGATCTCGCGGGACTTTTCATGGGGGATTGTGGTGTATTCGGCGTCAAGGCGCGCATTACGCTCAGCCTTCGCAAACGGATGCCGGCCGTCGCGTGCGCATCGTTCGCTTTCAATGAGTTCTCGCAACTGGCCTCGGCGCTGCGTCTCGCGGCGCTCGAAGGCATCGACGATGAGCACTTTGCCATGGATGCCGCGTTGACGAAGGGTCAGATCGCGCGTCAGGCACGAATATCCAAGTTCGTCTTGGCCAAGGACCTGGCGGCGTCGGCGACCTCCCCGCTGGCCGCTCTCACGCAGCTGGTTCGCAGCGCACTCAAAGGCGCGCGCGAATTGCACGCCGCCCCGTATTCCGCGCACTTCATCATGGAGGGCATTGACGGTGCCGAGGCCCGGAGCAAGGCGCGCCGCCTGCGGGCGATCATGCGGGGGTCCGGAGGCAAGGCGATCGCCAATACCGTGCCGGCCCTGGTGCGTGCCAGGCCGTTCGCGCCGCTGTTCAATACGCTCGGTCCCGACGGTGAGCGATGGGTGCCGCTGCATGGCTACATCCCGCATTCGCGCGTGGCGGAATTTCACGCCGCGGCAAGTGAATTCTTGGGCGTACGCCGGGCCGACATGCAGCGACTCGGCGTGTGGGCCGGCGGCATGTTCATGACCATGGGCACCACGGCATTTCTCTATGAGTTGGCGTTCTACTGGCCCGGGGCGCAATCCGCTTATCACCGCCACACCTTGCCGAAGGCTTATCTCGACGCGCTTCCGCAACGCGCCGACCACGCCGAGACCGTCGAGTTCATGGACCGGCTGAAGCGCGATCTGATTGCGCTTTACGGACGCCACCAAGCCATCCACTTTCAGTTGGGAAAAGCCTATCCCTACGCCAGCACGTTGTCCGCGGAGGCCTTGCGCCTGGTGCGCACCGTCAAGACGGCGGTCGATCCGAAAAATCTATTGAACCCCGGCGCCCTGGAGCTTTGATGGTCATTTCCGGATATCTGGTCCTCAAGTGGATGCACATACTCGCCCTGACGTACTGGTTGGGCGGCGAGTGGGGCGTATTCCAGACGGCGTTCCACATTCTGAATCCACATCTGTCTCTGGAAGAGCGGCGCCATCACCTGGAAACCGCCTACCGGATCGACATCCTCGCGCGCCTCGGGATCTTGCTGCTGCTGCCGCTGGGATTTCAGATGGGTGCCGTGATCGGTGTGAATCCCTTCGGTGCGTGGGTGGTGCCGGTGTGGATTTTTATGCTGTGCTGGATGAGCCTGACGTTTTCCGCGTTCGTAAAACGCGGCACGCCCACGGGCCTCAAGCTCACGCTATTCGACGAGAAGATACGCTACGTCGTCATTCCGCTGCTGTTCGGCACCGCCCTGTATTCGCTGATCACGGGCGGTCCTTTGACCGCCCGATGGTATGCGGCCAAGGTGCTGATCTATTCCCTGCTGCTGGTCATCGGCCTGGTGCTGCGCTTCGTCATGCGCCACTGGGCGGTGATCTTCCGTCAACTGGCCGAGACCGGAGCCACTCCCGCATTGGAGCGGCAACTCGCGCACGAAGGGGCCATGTCGCGCAAGCTCGCCTACGTGTACTGGGTCGGCATCGCGAGCGTCGCCTTTATCGGCGTGGTCAAGCCGTTTTGAGCGTGGAGCCATTTTGATCGTGGAGTATGGATTGATGACTGAGAAAAGCGAGTTTCGCCGCGGCTGGCCCATCGTGCTGGCGTCGATGTTCGGAATCGCTTTCGGGCTCTCGCCGATGCCGTTTTACACCATTGGAATTTTCGCGCCAACCTTGGCGCGCGAATTCCATTGGAGCTTCGCGCAGATTTTTGCGGGCATCACCTGCACCACCGTGGCCGTGATCATCGCGAGCCCGGCGGTCGGCGTCGCCGCGGATCGTTTTGGCGTGCGGCCGGTGGCGCTGACGTCGGTCGCGTTGTTCGGCCTGAGCTTCATGGCGCTGGGCTCGAGCAATGGGTCGCTGCCGTTGTACTACGCCACCTGGCTCACGTTGGCACTGCTCGGAGCGGGTACCCTGCCGATCACCTGGACTCGCGCAGTGAACAACGGTTTTCAATCCGGCAAGGGCCTGGCGCTCGGCTTATCCTTGCTCGGAACCGGTCTGTTCGGCTACCTCATCAAGCCATTGGCGGCATGGTTGATCTTGCAGTTGG
>Ga0209611_10006002_pt1 | contig 20111 bp, 6 predicted proteins | sample S1TSphgellanicum_3_FD_187693 | JGI IMG/M metagenome (GOLD analysis project Ga0209611, IMG submission 187693) | Host-associated microbial communities from peat moss isolated from Minnesota, USA - S1T2_Fc - Sphagnum magellanicum MG (SPAdes) (version 2) | ecosystem: Host-associated > Plants > Peat...
GGGTATCATCAAAATCCAATAATTATTAAAGATGAATGGTTGTAAAAGGAGATGAAACAAAAACCTAGGATCCTTACCCTAACTAGACGTTGTCATGTTTTTAAGCGTGGCCAACTGCCTTACCCAAAGCCTTCCAAGGCCCCTACTTGTTGCCTAGACTAGATTCCTAGACTTTAGGCCTGATATCCAAACCCTAGGTGGATTTATATATCTTGCTTGGGTTTCATATTTTCATATCTATTTTCTATCCTGGATATCACAATCTTGATATCATGAGTTTTGGTAGGATAGAAAAAATGTTTATTAAAATGTGGTGACAAATTATTTGACTTAAAAAAATTAGTAAGGAGTTTATCTTTCACAATGGACATGATGAGATCAAATCCCAACTTTTGTAATTTAATTTACCTACTAGGTGACCTAAGTGGCTAAGTTAGGCCACATGTGGCCCATCTTGTTAACCTAAATGGCTTAGTTGCCTAGGCTAGTAGGTTAAGCACCTTAAGTTAGGGGGTCTGCCCTAAAAACTAGGAACTTAATTTAGTGAATTAATTGTTAATGAATTCATTATGTTTGTGGCAATTGGTCCTTGTTCAGTAGGAGGTTGGCCACTTTCATCATGGTAAGTTTGTCCAAGTTCATTCAAAATCTAGTGAAACATAGAATGAACTTGACCACATATTGTAATAATGAATCCAATAACTTGCAAAATAGTATTTTTAACCTCCCTATTTTCCTTATCTACCAACTAATAGCTCATTCACCATGTAACCATATTATGTGAAACTTGTGATGGGTCTCTAACCAAAGGGTGATATTATGAAAAATTTGTGATTTTGAATTTAGCAAGCTTTTAGCCCTGATTGACGATATTTGGGTAGTGTGAAATTACAATACTTTCATCGAGGTTTTACAACATACATTTAGTAGGGTTTATAATTTTACAAAAATTGTTATATATAATACATTGCAATTCTATAAAATGTAAATTTGAATCAAAGTGATTAAACAATAACTTCAATTTTTTGCAAGCATAATTACTAATAATGGGATTACAAGACCTATAATTTTTTGTAAATTAATTTGAATTTTATGTGAGAATGAATGCCATACCATCATTTGTCTTATCATATCACCATTATATTTGTGATGTTTATTTTTCCTAATTGATTTTAATACACATGTTACATGTAAATAATCTGAATTTTCACCAAAAGGCAAAGAAAATGCATGCAAATGTAGATTGATACACAATCAAATGTATGGGAGAAAAAAATTCCCCAACTTGAAATCTAATCAAAATATGCAAAATGAAATGGGCTACATGACCACAAATATTGCAAACACAAATTTTGTATGCATTCCAACATAACAAATTTACACCATATTCATTCATGTATTGCAAGAAAAAAACTTGAAAAAAGGTACCTCACCATGTAATATGAAAAGGAGGTAACACATAATACTTATTACAGTATATAAGATTTTAATGTTCTACATAGAATACATTGGGTATGTGAAAGCTAAAGACGACTAACATCTCCATAACACCCCAATTTGTTTCTACACCCTTATGGATTATAATGTGTTCAATGTCAAAAAAATTTGAATTATATGAGAGTGTACTCAAATATATTATTCAGGTGCAATTGTTATTTATTGAGGTGCAATCTTTTAATTATTTGATTCTTTAATACACCAAATGGGGGACTTTTTTATGTGCATGACAATTGCCATAATATTACATTAAAAACTTGTAATGGTGAGTTGATTTATTAATACTCAAAAATAATAAATGTCATAAGAAATTTAAATAGTTGTTTCCAAACCATTTCAAAATGGCATGAAAGTTTGGGGGACTTTTAATTGGGATGCCATTGAAAGAAATCTATGAAGCACCCAAATATGAAATTTGTGAAATTTTTATAATTTTTTCCATAAACATTATATCTTGGGATGTATTAAGATGTCACCATTAGTTTTTCTTTGAAAAATATGAGCTTTTTTACCTCAAACATTGACATCCAACAAATGTCATAATATTGGACCATAATCAAAACACACTACAAAAATATATGTTTATGAAAACCTATTGTGATGCTTTTGATCCATTGAAGCTTGCACACACCTTACCATTAATGCATTGATCACATAAGTTGTGGAGGAAAGAGGTCAACAATGGGTTGAATTGGTGGCACTTATTCTTCAGTGCATGTTTAAGTAATAAATAACACTTGTTTTTTAATTTATGCACCACTTGTTTGTCAATTTCAAGTGGAGTTGATTGTGTTTGGTTTTCAATTACAAAGGGAGTTGATTTAGGTAGGAAAATTCAATGATATCATAGATTCCTTTAAAGGGGCATGCTCCTTGAAAGGTGCAAAATTATTCAAAGAAACCAATGAATTACTTTATAAAAGGATTGTGAATGTTTTTTTAATCCTTTTCATTTTTTCATATGAAAGAATTTTTAAATGAATTCTTTTGCAACTTGTTATTAAAAATACATATAGTTACCCTAATAGATCACATGTTTTGTGTTAATTCTTGTTGAATAAATGTGAAAATTTCAAACTATGTAGATTTTGCTAGATTTTATGTTTTGTCTTGGAAAAATATTGTAATTTTGAATCATACCAAAATACACTAACTATTTTAGGTTTTTCTTTCTTGTATCATAAACTAGAAATTTATTTTACATGTCATGTTCATTACACATCATTTGCATGTGTAAAGGACTTTTGTAAATCTGAAGCATACTTGAATTTCTAAAAAATTCAAATTTCATAACTTTCAAATTACAATTTTTTTTTGGGGAAAAGGATTGCAATTAAAATAATGAAGAACAAAAGAAAAACCATGGTGAGTGATAAGGTCCTACAATGAACAATGAACACAATGCAATAACATTAAACAAATAACAACTCCATATCAAACAAAAAAATCATAAGTATAATTAGACCACAATGAACAAGAAGACCTTTATTAGTAGCAAGAATCAGATAGTGGGCAAAGGGAAAGGGGGACATGGATGGGAAAAAACATTTGGCAACATAAGTTCAATGACCTTAAAGATGACAACTAGTAGTTCAACAATAATAACACAAGTTCCCAAATCATACAATGATTCCAAGACACCTTGTGGAACCTACAAAACAAAAACTTGTGGTAGAAATTGCAAACATTCCCCAAACTTGGTTACTATACTAAAGAATGGTAGCAACCTCAACAAGACCACAATGAACAAGACCATGTTGATCGTCACAAGTTAGGGGGGTACTTGAAGCATAGGAAAATGTGGTTGAAACATTAAAGCTTGAATAGTGGATGTAACGAACTCCTACGACCTACACCCCAACAAAACAAGAGGAGTGGAATGACAAAAGCCACAAAACACTAGGAAATTAATAACAATGGAGTCCAAAAACATCCCAAAATGAACTATGAACTATGATTTAACTTTGCCTAAATAACAATGTAGGCCAAAGAGTGCAAAACAAAAAAATGGGGTTAATACATGTAAAGGTGTAATTAGGTAAGCACAACTACAACATCAATCAATAGCAAGCCCAAATCAATAAAAAATAAATGGGAGATAGGAGATGACCCATTGGTAGGTAAGTAGAAAGTAAGCATAACAATTGAAGGCAAGGAGAAAGGTGAAAGTGATAATTGCTCACTACAATGGACTTTTATGGATGTCACAATGGTAGTTTTTTCAAGGTTAATCATGTTTTTTTGTATACAACTCAAATGCATTTGAGAAATTTAGCAAAAATGCTACGAAATATTGAAACATATATTTTAATCATCCCAAATTTGAAATTTTTATATTGAAAATGATCAAGATTCATTTACATGTGGATTTTGCAATGTGGGGTACATCTAAGGTCACAATCCAAAAGAAATATGGTTATCGACTTTATGCTTTTAGTGGAGCTAGAAAATATGCCTATAATTTTGGACTACTACATTTTAAAGTATCATAACACATGAAAAAAATAAAAGTAAAAAAAGGTACCCTTTTTTTTAAAGGTCTAAATTAAATACTTAATAATAAAAAATAATTGTAAAATCCATTTAGATATTTAAATTGGTTTTTTCAAAACAAATATTTAATAGAGGTGTTCTAAAATTCCAAGGTTTCATTCTTATTTGAATAATCACATTTTGGTTTTATTTTTTTAATTATATAACTTGGTCATTGTGAGTGGCATATTAGGATGCATGCATTAATGCCATAGAAATTGTCTTTTTTTTAATTATTGAAGCTTTACATACAACCTTGGGCAACATTTGTTCGATGTTGCATGAATTCCATATAACTTTGCCATCTCATCATTTGTTGCATGATTTTGGGGCTAAAGTTTTACCAAAAATGTTTAAATTTATAAACTTTGAATCGAACAATTAAATTTGTAACACCATTAATGGATGAGTTGATTGGACCATACTTTTAATGAAGGTGTAAAATATAATTAAAATGGTTGTAAAAAGGGCTTACATTTGGCTTAAATTCTTAGGGCTAAAATCTTTTAGATTGTGTTTTGAATTGTATATACTCTAATTGCATCAATTAGTGGTAGCCTAGTTTCAACGGTGGCAATAATGTTTATAGACTAAATATACATTTCTAAGAAAACATATACACAAGAACCTCATTATTCTTTTGCATGCATGCTTAAACTAAACATAACATATAGATTCAAATTTGAAAGATAACAAGACAACTCGATGAATGTATTGTCAAATTAATGAAAAAGAATGAGAAAAATTTCAAACTCATTTCCTTATATAGGTTAAGTGATTCTTACTAGCAACTAAACTAATTACTTAACATTAAGTAGGAACTAATTCAATTATAAACTACTAACTAGTAATCTAACTAGTAAGATAACCAATAATTAAATAGTTTATATTTATGCAAACTTTAATTTATCATATTCAAAACTCACATTTATATTAATACATGTTTAACATTAATTCAAAATATGTAGCATTAGTTATAAATAAAAAATTATTATTAACTAATCAATTAATATTTATAAAAAAATCATTTAATACTTACAAAAGTCAGATTTGTACTTAATGCATGGTTAACAAATATTACAACTAGAAATTATTTTGCTTCATAGCAAAGAAAATAACAAGTGGTAAAAGTTTTTCTCTTCATTTTTTTTCCTCCTTTTATTTTTCTTGTCTTTCTTTTCCATCCTAGGACTACAACTTGTTGATATCCTTGAGGTTTCCTTTGAAATTAATCACATGTTGTTTCAAAATCAAAATTGGCTTTCATAAGGAGGTTAATGAGTAAGAAATTGAACCTAAGACCATCTCCACAACAAACTAATATAATAGCTTTGTAAAAGGCAAGGTGACATGGAGCTTGCAAACTTTTAAGTCAAGTAAGCCCTCTTGCAAGTTAAGCATGCCCCACTACAAGCATGGGATAGACCCCATCAACTCTTTTATAAAACACAAAATTGACAATTCAATTACGAGGACAAGCACACATGATGATCCATTCTTGAAGCTTTCTTAATCAAGGACCTTAAAACTCTTATATATATAAACAAAAGCATTTAAAACAAAACCCACAATTAAGGCAAACCCAAAGAAAAACATTGAAATAGAAGCAAAACTTAAGCATTTTTTTTGTTCATGAGGAGCGATGAAGAATTTGTATGAAGAGAAAAATAATAATCCAAGAAAAAAAAACACAACAATAATGAACTCCTACATTAGGTGATATAGAATATGAGAGTGTTGATTTCTAGCATTCATGGCCTTTGTCACCTCTTGATATAATGTGCAATTTTTTCCATGCTATTAGACCTTGCAACATCATGCATTGAGTTAAAAACCATCACAACAACATTGCCACCTACCATAACCATGTTGTTTCCCTTGTGTCCTTTCCATCCTAAACTTCAACACATGACTCTTATCCTTTTTTCTCCTTTCATACATAGTTGAAACAAGAAACAAATCACAAGTTTAAGAAAAGATTCAAAAAAAAAAATTGGATGAGCAATAAGGGATAATGCTTTCAAAGCTCATGGGGACTTTAAGGTAAAAAGATAGGTGAACTAAAAAATAAATGTGTAAATACTTTTATTTTAATTTTTGCCTTTAAGTTAAGCTTCTTTGAGCCTATCCCAAATGGCACATGATATTTAATGTGAAATATTAAAAAAAGGCACATTCTTCATATAATTTGTAAAATGATATTAGATGACAAATCATTTGGGTTAAATTTTTTAGTCACAAATTCAGTTGCAATTAAATTTTTTTTTCCCACAAGCTTTGTATTTGTTTTTAGTTTTGTAAATTATACAAATAAATAGGTTAGAAATAACTAAATAATTAATTAATTACCTACCCACCCACCCACTTACATATTACTTTTTTCATTATTTTAATAATTCTAAAAGTAGCATTGATCATTATTATTTCATATATTCCAATAACTAATCAATTGGTTCGTAGTAATATTCAGAACAAATAATTAACTATTTTATAAAATAATGATTTACTATATAATTAAACTAATCAATATAATAATTAATCATTAATTTTTTAATGTATCTAATTATTTGGTTATTACTTATAAAATAACATATTTTTTTTAATTTATCAAATAATTAAATAAAAATGAATTAAATATTAATTGATTATCTAGCAAAATAAATTATTAACTAGTTGGTAATTCCTAAATGTTAACTATAAATTATTACATTTCTAACTAATTCAATTAATTAGTCAAACTAAAATAAAATAATCATTAATGTTAACTAAATAATTCAACTCATCAATATTGATTATTTTATAACTAGCTAACTATGAATTAAGGAGTATTCATTAGTTGATAATCATAATCCTTGATTAACAAATATTAACTATCACATAATTTTATAAATATTAATAAATTAATAATTAAATTATGACTTTATAATTAGGAATTATTAACTAATTTGACATATTGTTAATTTTATGGCATATTGATAGCATGTAAATGCATGACACTTTACATAAAATTACATTGTAACACAAAAAGTGAGCCACCTTATTTTACAACCATCTTTTATAACATTTTGTAAGGTGCCAATCTACTATTGCCCTCCTTTCTATATTATATTTGTAGTTTGCAATTTGACTGATATCAAAGTTGCAAAAATGTGGGAGTCTCAAAACTAAAACTTTTAATTTTTTAAAGTTATAAACCTTGTAATTCAAGGCCAACCCATAGCTTATCCTCAAAGGATCTCCAACTTCAATTATCTAGAAGTCCAACTTGTATTCCTTTTAAAAAGGTTTTCCAACATTGTATCAAGCTTCTCACTCAAACTTGATTTGACCTTTTAAATTGTCATTTAAATAGCCAACACTTCATTCCCAACATTTCAAATGGCAACAACATGCAATAATCCTTGTTTTGGGAATGCTACCTCAATTTATTCTTTAAGATGTTTCCAATGATCTAAAAAATATTCGATTTGAATAACATTTGATCCTTTAAATTTTGTTCCAAAAATTCAAGACTTTCCAAATGAGAGCAATTGTGCATTAGAATCTTAGGGGCTCCTCTTTTGCACCCACACACATTCCCCTTCAACCTCGGCAATGTGTTTAATGTATTAATTTCAACCAAATTTCCCCTTTTTTTTTCAGTCTTGATCTTGAACCTAAGGGCTCAACATTTGGTTGCAACAATTGGGGGGACCTTGTTCAATAGTATGATCTGCACATGTACATGGTCTTCATCAATAACATCTATCCCCTTGACTTGAAAAGGCAAATAACATGGTTTCAACATTGACATACTTTATTGAATCACCAAGAAATCATGAGTTGGATGCCACATGATAGCAAATGAACTATCTGTTCTATTCCCTTGTGGGTGAAGGTGAAGACTTTGTCATGTGATAACTTGTCGTCACCTATTTTTCCATTAGTTGATTCCAATCCTTGTCTTCTATTATTTTAAAATAAACCAAATGTCACCTTGTATGCATTCTCTAAACGTTTGATATTATTATGCACTTGAGTTGTCAAGGTTTCATGGTTTGTTTTTCAAAACTCATGTACATTTGTATCTTTGACTCCTTAGAATTTCATGTGAAATTGTCAACTCTCTTTACAAGCTAGCATTTTGATATTGCGAAAAATGCTCCACACATTCTAACCACTCTAAAAGTATAACAATTAAAAGTTCATCCCACCTCCCATATTTTCTTGATGAAAAATTCACTTCCTCTAACAACCCTATGTTGTTGTGCACAATTTGAAAAAGAGAAAGAGAAAGAAAAATATTTAATTTTCATTTCAACCTCAAATCTTGGGCCCTTCCCACGAGTTCACGAAATTTGACTTTTTTGAGAGCTTTCCTTATAATGATGATAATAATTCCTACTCATTCCACCAACTAATGTAAATCACATCAAATATTAAATCTAAAATCGACAATGTAAACACATTATGCATGGGAAAAAGGATATTGACATCATTCAACTACCTATGTGACATGGATATAATTTAATTGCATTTCATCTGACCATAATTATGAGAAAGGGCATTTTAGCATTATTATCTTGTATAACTATTGATATTGTAATTAAATTAAGTAAACTTTTGTCAAACACTGCTTGAAAAACATATTTTTTCATTGCGTAAATACTTTTCAATTTTCACAACTAACATGACAACAAAAGGATTCATTTCTCCCTCATCACAAGTTCACAATCATATGAATGCATTGTATTTACCCTGCAAATATTGGATTCAATGATCAATGGTGAGGGTGTGAAATTCTTAAAAAAATGAAATTTTTTGGAGACTGCCCAAACCTACCCTAATCATCTTTCAACCCTCAGGGCACACCCAACCCTACCCTACCCTAATCATCTTTCAACCCTCAGGGCACACCCTACCCTACCTTACCCTAATCACCTTCATGATATGATCCCTTGAGGTGTCAGAGGGGAAAGAGCTTTGTTTGCAGAAAGTGTGCATTTGGAATTCATGTGACCTACTCAAAATTCAACCTGGCAGAAGAAGAAACCTGAGTCCATCTACATCCCTGACACCCTTGTTAACAATCTCATTTAAATGCTAGATTGGATTTTTTTTGGATGGCAAGGACTTGTAGCACAAACTAACTAACGACAAAGGTATGGAGTTGGGCAAAGCTTCAACAGAAATGTGAGCTCTAGTTGAATTTAAACAGCTAGCTGGGACACCTACCTACCTCTCCTCTAGTTGGGGAGAGTTCATTTCACCTAACCCACTTTGTGGGCCTTGCCTTTGACAATTAGTCAGTCCATGACTTGTTTCCCTTGGAGTCCATGGCTCCAAATTCAGCTCAACAACTAATGTGTTGGGAACTTGGATGCCTACCTCCCCCCCCAACAAAAATTGTACTACTACCTACCTACTGCCTCTAAAACCTAAATTCTCCATTTTTTAATGGTTTGTTTGGTCCTTAAGGGACATTAAGCTTGGATTAGCCCATTCAAGCTCTGGTCAAGACATTTGCCCATGCTTGCTTCCAGCTTGACTTGTGCTTCCAGACAGCCAGCTTTTGAATGAAAGGACTGGTGGGCTGGCTAGCTGTGGGTGCCCAAAAGGTCCTTCAGAAAACAAGGCATGTGGGTGTCCAAAAGGTCCTTCAGAAAACAAGGCATGTGGGTGGGGGCTGTTTTAGGGGAAGAACTTGGCACCAAGGTCCCCCAAACAAACAAGCCTCCAACAAGGTGGCCAAATGAAGCACTAGGTAGTAGTTCCCCTTACTGCTCCTGAGTCCTAACATTATCCATATCTCCCCACCCCCTAATCTATTGCTAGTTGCATCAAGTTAGGAGCTTGTAGCAAAGTTATGGGAATTAATGGGGTTTTAACAAATTCAAAGAACCATTTTCAGAATGAAACAAGACTCGGTTCCATTAAATAAATCAAACAAAGTCAAAACTAGAACCCAAGGTTCCATTTCCAAACCACAGAGTAACAAGGGGTGTGTCACACTGTGGCCTTGCCATTTACATTAAAAAGTATCTTAAGGCAGAAGAAGAATTATGGAAACTCAAATATTTCACCATACAAAAATATAATCTTCCAAAAATCCTCTAAATGGAACCAAAATCCTTCAAGATCATATTATAACTCTATATATTTAATTTCCAGTTCTAACACAAGCCAAAACATCATCTTTCAAAAACCCTCATATAAAATACAGACCTATTATTATTATTACCTAGGGGCCTATAAAAATCCCTTAAGCTACTATACTCTGTAATGAATCTAAACACAATATCCTGGCCTTGGTAGTAGGCAAGGCCAATAAACAACTTTTTGAACCCACAACTATTCAAGGGATAGGCCTCATACCTATCCATCAAAATCTCAGTTCCATTGGCGAGGCTGCTGTGATGTTCTAATTAATTTAATCTATTTATTGGGCCCGACATTATTCTAAACCATTCAGGACCCATGCAGGGTGTCACATTGACCCCCTGCAAAGTAAGTTCTTTCCGAGGGCATGTTTAACGTCGTGCATTTGAAGGGGATGTTAACATGTCAGATTGTGTGCAATACTTTCACTTCTTGGTAGTGTGTGAGGTTGTGGAGCTTTCTTCAGTCGCTTTCATTGCTTGTTTGTCATGTTGGATTTGGATTTGCAGCACCTTTCGTGTTGTCCCTCCTTGCTCATTTAAGTTCCATCAAAGATTTGGCCATCAATACCTTGGGTTCAGTAGAGGAGGGTGGTGGGGATGGTGGGGAGGATTGTTTGGAAATCATAGTGGCACTAGTATTTCATTGTCTCTATTATGGCAACACATGGATGAATGGAGCATTCATTCCTTGCTAGTGGTTTTTCATTCAATGCATGTGAATCTTCTTTGGATTCTCCATAAGGACTAGAAGTAGTCGGCCTGGTTGTAACTATTTCATAGTAAGGGCAACTTTAGATGAGGGTCCAAGGTCAAGGGACCAATGAATTCAAGCAATCTTATTGGTCGAAAGCTTTAAATTGGTCCCAAAGCTTTTAGATGAGGGTCCAAGACCAAAAAGTGGCAAATTGAGGCTAAACCTACATGGCACCTTGTTTTGGTGGGAAAATCAATTGGTTCGGACCAAAAAAACAGTGCTAAGAAAAGGAGAGCTCCTGATTTGGAGAACCAAGAATCAGGCTGGGGACAAAGGTGTAGTCCAACTCAAGGATTCAATTTGTGTCAAGTCAGTCCAAATTGGTTCCTAGGAAATTGGACTTTGGACCCTCGTCTAAAGTGGGCCTAAGTAAGGGGAGGAAACTTGGATTGCCAGAAATGACCACTCATGTTCAGCTCCTACTACACCGCTCTTTCTTTTAACTGTTAGGTTACTCACATACTGGCAGCTGTAATCACAAATGTGAGTGGAACTCCTCACTCTTTTACCAAAGACAAATAAAGTTATCTGTAAAGTGACCCTGCTTTAGGCTCTTCTTTTGTACCTCAACCCTTCTTTCAACTTTTAACCCCTGTTATTCATAAGTAATGAAAATTTATCAAATATGGGTATAAAATATTGAAACTCAGAATTCAATGCACGTGAGTCAAAAATATTTAAGCTAGAGTACACCCGGCAACAACAGTGAACAACGCTGATTGGTTGAAGGAAGAAAAAAAGACTGTATCAAACTTAGGTTAGCAGCAAATTCCCCCCTTGAGCTCCTTTTAAGCCTAGTGTACTTCTTTCACCCCGTTCTTAAAAATCTCATACCCTTTATGTGCAAAGAGGGGGTTCTGGTGCTGTGTTTTTCTTACTTTACGGATAGCTTCAAAAATTAAAAAAATTAAAAAAAAATTAAATATATATGCACAGTCAAACCACATCCCCTGTTTGGGCCTCTATAAATACTTATCAGATCCAACATAGAGTGTCCATTGTTTGTTTTCCCACTCTCACTTATAAACATGCAAAATTGGACGTTATAATGTGAGACACTATTTCAATGCTACCACGTCATAGGTTCATAATTACGGGTGGCCAATGAGAAGCAATCATGTTTTGTGCTGAGCCTCTGAAGACTGCTATGTATTACTGTGCAAGTGTACATGTCCAACCTGCAAATGATTTTCATGGTCTTTGAAGAGTTTGCTTCATCCATTGTACAGTGTATAGGCCATATGATTCCTACTAGTGGACCTCCTGCTCTAAGAGCATTTCCAACAGTGCTCAGTATGTGACCTAGTCAAATTATTTCTCACATCCAAGTTTAGTTTTTCCCTTTTTCCCACACCCATAAAACTAAAACTGGGACTGCACATGAGTGGGAGACTACTAATAGCAACCCACTTGGACCAATCAAAACTGTCTAGCCAATCAACAGTAGATGTTAGGCTTCGTTGTGCTTTCTACCACCTCAGCAAACTGTGCAAAAAATGCTGGGCCAAAACCATTCGCTGAGCCCTTTCTTCATCCAATTTTAATTTGCAGGGTCACATGCTGAGCACCAGTGGACTTGCTTTAAGTAATTGTAAGTAGCTGCATGGTGGAACATGATCATATATATTCATGAGGCTACAGCGGTGAACATTCTAAAGTTGGTGGTTGGGTTTCTTAAAGGTACTTAGCTTCTTCATCTACTGAGGAGAAAGAGCAGGTATTTATTACTGATTTGGCCCACACATAAGTAGATAGAACAACCCATGTATTGAAATGACTTTTCTTGAAATCCTTCGCTAGTAACAAATTTTGACATCGACCTCAAATAATTGCCATGCAGGAAAGATCAGCTTCTTGCACACCTGAACTTGAGCCCATAACTCATATCTCCATTACAGCTGCAATGAGTAACTTGGTTCTGTGGCGAGGTTTCATGAGGATATATAGGCTTGTATGTGGTAGGTAAGGCCCAAGGTAGAGGGTGTTACTAGAATAAGGGAACCACCTCAGGTGGCAGCCAAGGTGGTGCTCATGCTCGCATTCTGGTTACGGCCTCTTCCAAAGGCCTTATGAGTGTAAAGCAACTGCCTGCCCTGATTGATTTGTACAGATGAATGGACATTGTCTCCTTGAAAAGGTAAGATCCCTTTGGTGTAGTCAAGCGAATCTTACCTTTTTAAGGTGTGCTCCAAAATACACTGTGAAAAATCTGGCAATGCTTTACATATCCCCATTCTCAAGTACCCATTGAAACCTCCTACAAAGTTTGCAATTCAATACATGGATCTTTGAATGTTTCTTTCAAAATGGTTGATCTTTTTAATTTGAAAGATACATGAAAGAGAAAAAATGTTTCAAAGTTCAGATTCGTGAAATTGAGATGTTTATGATTATGGGTTAAGAGTATTTGTGATGAATAAAGTTGGTCTTGGGGGGTAGTTAAGGACTTGATTAATGGTTTTGAAGGTGAAGGTTCAAATCTATTTTGTGACAATCAAGTTTTTTTTACTTACATTGTTATATAGTAAAATTGGCTAGTTTTGTCCTCCATGACTATAATCAAATTGCACATGTAGGTCATGGTCAAAGTTATGTGTCACAGTCCACATTTCCATGTGGTTAGTAGTTTTAATGATTACGATTGTTGATTTTTTTTTTTTGAAAATTAAAAACAATACATAAGTAAATAGTTTATAAATCAGTGAACAGATAATGAAATTTGCCATTCATATGAATACAATCATATATGCTAGGTCAAAGCAATGCGTCATGATGGTATGTAGTCATGTGTGTCACATATGACTACCAAAATAATAAAAAAATGTAGTTGCAAATGTTAGGTTTTGGCATAATGAGGTAAGTTAAATGCTCAATATCATCATCCATATATGAAACATTCAATTTATTTGGCACCTAATTTAAACCTTTTATGTTGGTGGGGTCATTAGATTTCATCCATCACACTTTTTATTTTTTGCTTAAATTTCATCAAGCACATCTAATGTATGATCAACATTTAACTTGATGAATATTCATGCGCACTTTTGCGTCAATTAGTCAAATTTATTAAATAAACCTTTGCTGACTCCATTTTCAAAACATTTTGTATGAATGATTGCTTGCTTGCTTGATATCTTCTAGAGTTCTTTTGAAATCATTAGTACCTCATATAAAATTCCAAACCAATTTCATTAGAACTTGGAACTTTACATTCGACCACATGCTATCGTTCTACTTCTTATTTGTAATGATGGAAGACTTAGGTTGTTCCAATATTATGATTGCACATGTCATTCATATTCTGCATGCTAAATTTTGCAGGATTTGACTATTAATTCCTATTAAATTAGAATTTCAATGTTATGTTGTCATGTTACAAATTCGAAGAATGATGTGGAACTTTGTGTAATCATTCTAAATTATTGAAAATTTGAAGCATTAGAATTGGGACAACTACAACTTTTTTTGGATAATATTTTAAGTATTTTGATGAAAGATGGAGATGACTAGTTGCAAGTATGGTTTAAATAATCCTTTCATTATAACATCATCATTTTTCCTCCATTTGATTATCTTTTGTCTTTCATCTTTTCATCTTACTTATTTCAGGAATTTTTAAAAATAATTTTAGGTCCCCAACCTTCTCTTACATGGTTCAAAATTGTACTTTTTAAAGTTCAAATTGAACTTCTATTGGGTTTCATGGTAATTTGTAGCATTGGGCAATTATTTGAGTTTTTAAAGAATTGTTGGTTATGGTTATTTCAAAAACCTCAAAGATCAACATTTTTCATGAAAGAACTTATGGTTTTTGGCGAGTTCTTTAATTTTTAAAAATGTTTTTGGGAATTGTGGTTATAGACCAAACCTAATTATTTGAAAATTTAAAAATCAATGGGTGAATGGATATACATGGTTGATAACTAGTGGGTATCTAAATCTCTTTTTTAGAATCCCCCAACACTAATAATTTGCATTCTATTCCTTCATTGGTTGGAATTTCCTTTTGTAAAAAATCTTGTTTAACTTTGTCACTTGTTTTACCTTACCACCAAAGAAACAACATTTTTATTTTCTCATGGGATATTAATGTCCATTTTGACAAATGTCAGACTATGGCAAAGTTTAATGGTGTATACATACATCCACAAAAATCTAATCCCACATCTCAACTAATACAAAATCCTAGAGGCATAGCTAGGTCAAACCAATACCTAATCTCAGTTTTACATAATTCTATTTGTTCCTAAGAAAAATGGTGTGTAGCTAAAAAATGAATGTTTCACGTCTTGTTGGAATGTTTAAAAAAATCATGCACATTTAAACCTCAATATTCTTTGATTATTGTTTTCATGATTGTAACCAAGGGAGGCTTTTGAATTGAAGAAATGCCCATCTTTTCCAAAACTATTTATCCATGGCCTTGGTTTCAATTTATTTACTTGTCTACATCTAAAGAAAATGTGATATTTATATTAAGTCATAATTGATGCAAATAGTTATATAGTTGCAAGACCTTTTGGAATTCATTGAATCCACCTACACTCTAGGACATGAGAAGATGGACTTTCATCTACAATGGTTAAACATGATGTTTCTATTTAGTAGTCCTTTCTCTTTCTTTCATATAGCTTGGACACCTTATGACCTTATCAAATATTGTTATATTTTTTACCTTTGTTTGAAATGTTTTTGTGAAAACTTGCAATAATTTGTTATATGGCTACAACTTAGTTCTATCACCTTTAATGGCTAAATGACAAATCAAAATAAAGTTAAATCCTATTTTGGATGTGTCACTTGAAGGGATCCAATTCATGTCCCACCTTGATTAAGTCCCATGGGGCTACCATGGGATCCCTTCATAAATTTGTTTTGTTGTGCTTTTGAAGTGTTAAAGATCTAGGCTTGATCTTATTTCCTCTTGTAGCTAAATACTAGGGTTTGTTTCCTTTTCTTATATGAGGCGATAAAAGTCACATGCCTTGAAATTTGCGTAACCTAATATTATCATGGTTCTCTCCATGGTTGGTGTAAGTATGTCAAACATTTAGGGTTCAAAAACATAAACCCATGAAGGCATGTTAGATGAAAGGTGATAGGTAAATAGGTTTTGCCTCCAAAGGATATAAGGATGGTCATGGATTAATTAAATGAGGGTATCATGTGAATGTCATAGGATTTGCCTATTGATTTGTCATATTTTCATTAATTTTGAAGGTGCCATCATATATTTCATTTAAACAAAAAGAATTGAAGCTTGGGACAACAAAAATTGTGGATCTTTTGTAATTTAATCCTTATGACATTCATCTTAGGGTTTGCCCATGCTAACATGTGTCAAAGTAGTTATAATCATTGTTTAATAATTTATGTTTTTAAGTGATAATTTAAATTGATTTTGAAAATTTTAGATTTGTTTATATAACAATGTTCATAATATATCATGCACGGGAAACATGTGAATAAATTCAAAATCAATCTAATGAATTAAAAAAATCTAAAAACACTTTAAAAATGTCATAACTTTCTATTAGAACACCATGCAAGAAAGGTAGACCAAAGATAATGTTTAATGCCACCAACCTTTGAAAATGAACCTACATAGAAAGAAAAAAAAAGAAGGCAAACTTTAAAAGAAAGAGCAAATAAGAATAAAGGCTAGCTATTAAAGGCCCTTGCCAATGTGAATTGTCCCAAAACATAAGAAAAAATGATATGTGGTCTAGAAACATTAGGAACATGTTCCTCGAAATAGATATAACACCACAAGTACCACATTATAAAAGAGCATGAAACATAAAAAACCTCTACTCAAAGAGTTGGGAATCTGTTTTTGAAGATGTTTATGTTGTGACAATGCATTTGGGCTAGTGCAAGATACACTTGACCAATATGAATGTCACAATGACATATCTACAATGTGGATGTAATTCAAATGGATAAATGTATTAAAAAAATTAAAATGATCAATTTAAGAATGGTAATTTGAAGTTATTAACTTGAATATCTATATGATGTAGGTGAATGAAGTGAGAAAGTTTCACCTTGGTGAAAGAAGTGAATGAAGAAATAAGAAAAAATAGCAAAATAGTAAATGTAATTGTACCAAACTTCACTGCAAATGAATAAAACGACAACCATTAAACATGAGGAACAAATTGAATGTGGCACAAGTGCCTAACTAAAACTGTTTTTTTGAAACTTTTTTTTACGGTACCTAAATTATCATAAATTTTTTAATTATCATTTTTAATAGTATTTTTCTAATTAAAGGTACATGATGCAATGATTAAAAATCACCCTTAAAATAGTAGATTTTAAATTCAAATAATTTTCCCAACATCCATCTTTTCTCCAATGACTTTTCCCAAATGTTTATCCATGAAAACCATTCAAACAATGTTGAAGGAAACCATGTAGGGAAGAAGGTGCCCATTGGTATGCTTTCTTTTGGTCCAACTTGGCCCAATTCCCTAGTCAAGTTGCCTATGGGAGAAAGAAGGGTGGGGCCAAGTTTACGGAGGAAAAGAGAACTTGGAACCATGCTTTTCTCCAAGGACCTTGGCAAAGGGTAAGCATCTAGAGAAGTTGCAAGGCCTTGGAACTTTTAGAAGACTTAGTTACACAATGGATGAACATGACCAGACGGTGGCTGCAGGTGTTGCATTCATATGAGTGTCTACTGGTTGAGTTGAAAAACTGTTGCTCCAAGAGCTGGCCAAACATCAGTGGGGCCCTGATCTCATGGGCTGATCATTTTATTTTTCAATCAGGATACCTTACCACAAATTCCTGGAATTCATAGTCCAAACATAACTGTTTCAGGCCAGTAACTGTAGCTGCAGAATCTGGATTCTGGGTGCAGATCTGGTTCCTCTTGTTTGGTTAAATTTGTTTAGATCAACAGAACCACAAGCTTGTTGAACAACACATCTCTGCTCAAGTAACCCAAATTGCCTTTGGGAACCATGTATGTCTATTTAATTGGGTCCATTGGGATCCACACTTGAAGAAAGATAGCATCCCTTAACCAATGTCTTTAATAACTAGGTTAGTTAATCTATCACCCGAGATTGTGGAGACAAACCAAGCTGTTTCTTTAGTCAATGGGGTTTGGCACAAAATGCAGAGTTGAGGGTGAGTCAGAGAGCCAAGCCATACCATTATTTGTTTGTTTGATTTGTTGTTCACGGAGCAACCAAGCATGGCAATAATTTTGACTGATGTGCACATTAGGCTTTTAAGGTGATTTTGGAACAGGTTGTTTGGTGGACACTTCCACATAATAATGTACATCAGCCAGCCACCTCAAAGCACCACTTGCTTTACTTATTTGAAGTTTCACATTCAAGTCATGGCAAGTGTAGGTATTCAATATATAACTTGGATAAAACTTTTTTCTTGGGAATCTGTTCAGTTCTACAATAAATGCTCAAAAGACTACTACACTTCATGAAATATATAAATTTCTGTTACAAGAGAAAAGCAATGACAAAGCTGGCAATTGTTATGTTGTTGCCATGCCGTGGATCTTACTGCACAGTGCACACTAATAAAATAGGTTGTGCATAGTTACTGATTAATCAAATAATTTGTGATCAATAAAGCTTATGAATGTCAGGAAGCTAGATTGACACAGAAAACAAAGCATGTGAACATAGTCAGTTAGACTCCTGTTAGCTAATAAGACTCTCTGACATAAAATGGGAGAGTTTCAGCTGCTCCCTTCATGATCACAACTGCCAGTGTTGTTGGGTAACATCAAAATTTGTTTCAAGTTCTGTGATACGCGATAGGAAATACCAGTGTCGGCCAGTTACTGCGTTTTGAACTGGCCGGTTACTAACAACCTACCAGTTGATTATTGATTGTTTGATAATTGGTTAATAGCTTAATATCCTGGTATTGAATTTGCAAAATGTAATGACTTACCTTGATGACCTAGTTATCAATCTTAAAATTTTATGATAAAAATATAAAAATAAAATAAAATAACTCTACTATCGGTGTATAATTGGTGATTATCAACTGGGTATTGAAAACCTATCCTTACACGTAACCAATGCTTATTATCAAAGAATATCGATAACCTAACCAACATTCAATTTTTAACAAAAATAACCTACCTGTCGATTATGAGAAATCAATATCGAGCCAACGCTGGTAAATACTCGTGTATGTTTCAGATTGTAGCATTCCTACTACCTAGGCTACATAAAACATCCGTTAATTATGTCAACCTAGCCTGATGATCAATTCAACTCATCAAGTCAGAGTTCTTGCTATTATAAATCAGCAACATGGGCCAAGCACAAATTTTGAGGGGACTAGTCTACTGATCCTTCCCCTGAAACATCCCACTGATCATGTGTGTGCAAGGTTCGGTGGCCATGTGTAAGATCTGCTGCAGTGGCAAACATTACACACAGATATTAGGCCCCTCTTATTTCATCAGTGTAAAGTTCTTTTGTTGGATTCTTCAAGACCCAGGTACTTACACTCATATTGAAGCATTATTTCTTGGATGCAAACTCTGCTACCTTCCATACACATAAAAGAACAAGTGAACCTTATTAGCCTTTTTTTTTTTTTTTTTTTTTTCTGCTGGCTTTTCAACAAAGTAAGTGAGGGTTTTATATCTACTTACATTACCATCAGACAAACCAGAGCGTTGTAGACCTACTACTGTACTACCAGACACATACAGTAGCCAAAAGTGGTTCCCCCAAACAAAAAATCCTTGGTGCCCATGTCCATTTTTCTTACACCAAGAACAAGCAATCAGTGTACTCCAACAAAAGTAAACAAGCAAAAAGAAAAATCCCCCAAAACCCTGAAAATGCAAAACAAATGAGATCCACAATCACAACCATGAGAAATCATCCCTGTAAGAAGTGCCCAACAGCTGTCTGCATATACTTATGTTTTAGCTATGGAGCACCTTCCAGAAGCTCCTTGATGCACATTATAATCTCAATTGCTTTGGGTGGGTAACCCCTTTTTGCTAGGAAGCGGCTTGTTTTTAGTTCTGCTGCAAGTTATGAGTTGCCTATTGCTTGGAAAATGCAATAGTCAGGCAAGCATTCAGCTCAGGATCATGATCTCTCTCTCCCCCTCTGCTGCACAGCTTCTTCCTACAGGGCTCCACCAGCCAACAGCAACATTCACTGCCTCCCTCCCCCCCC
>Ga0209611_10006006_pt1 | contig 20103 bp, 15 predicted proteins | sample S1TSphgellanicum_3_FD_187693 | JGI IMG/M metagenome (GOLD analysis project Ga0209611, IMG submission 187693) | Host-associated microbial communities from peat moss isolated from Minnesota, USA - S1T2_Fc - Sphagnum magellanicum MG (SPAdes) (version 2) | ecosystem: Host-associated > Plants > Peat...
AATTTCAAACAGTTCTTAAACTCGAGGATCAAATGCCTCTCACAAGACATTTAAATTGAAAATAGTCGCTTCCAATGCAACAATTACAAAAGGATATGATAAATAAAAGAGAGAAAGCTCTCCAAAGGGAAGGAACATTTCCTAACGATTTCTTTCAAGGAAATGAAAGAATGTAAATAGAGAAAAAGCTTTAGGAATAGGAAAGGAACATGGAGAGAAAAAAAGAAAAAGCATAACACATAAAAGCAAACTTTAACAACACACAAAAATATGTGCAAGTTGTGCAAAAAAGGGCCAAAAGGATTTTAACACATTCATTGTGTACATTGTCATCGTTGTTCTTGATAAGAAACGTTGCTACATCCTCCTCGTCATGCAACAAAAATTGCAAAAGTGTGTGTTTCATAGTGTTAAACCATAATTTTGTTCCTTGCATCGCCATTTTCATATACAATTGTCAATTGGATGACATTTGAAATTGTTGTGATGACAACCACTAATGACCCTATACCTGGTTCACATAAACCAATTCCGATTATCATTTTCATTAAAATTATAAATGAAATTTTCTTAAGAATTCATTTACATTGTGAAGAAGATTGAACCATATTTTGAACCACAATTTCTTGTCAAACATTGTCTTAAGTAAGCGATGTTGTTTATTTGGTTCCAAATCATAGTCATTGAATCAAAAAAGCATTTGTGCATCAATCTTTGTGTTGGGTTAAAGCTTGAAGGCAAGGGTGGTGTTATTGAAACACCTTATGCAAGCCCTTGTCCTTGCCCTTAGGCTTTACACAACACAAAAAGCTCATAAGTTATGTTGCTCTTTTAAAAGATTATTCAAATAAAATTTTAAATGATTAAAAAATGATGAAAACATACCCCTAAATTTAAGAAAATAGTTGAAATGTGGTGGCATTTTTTTTCAAAAAATGGTAAATTTTTTTCCCATAAAAACGAGGAATCTAGGACAAAATATACATACTTTACAATTTTTTCTTTTCTTTTTTTGTGGCCAAGTTCCAAAATTCCCCCACCCACCCAACCAAAAGAAAAGGGAAAAAGAAAAAGTTACTACATTTTTCCTCACAAAATTTGTCATTTTTTAATAATAAAAAGGATTGGGAATTTTTATTTTTTATTTTTTTCTAGTGCAAATTCAACTTAAATTGCCAAAATATTTTTGGAAAAATCCTTTGGGTAAAAAAAAAAAAAACCCGAACGATGCCTCCTTTTGCGCAAAAGCGTAAAAATAAGTTACGCTAGTGTGAACTAAAACTCACGCTTTTTCCTCTCCTTCTCTGTTTTCTTTTAGGGCAGCAGAAGACGAAGGAGAAGCTCTTTCCTTGTCGTCGTTGCCTCTCGCGCTCTCTCTCTCTTGTGCCTACCTTTCCTTGCATCGCTCTTCGTCTCCTCAACTCTCAGCGGTCTCCTCCGAGTATTATATTTCACAATAGTTCTAGCTTTCGTTCCTCGCAATTTGAAACGCAATCTGAACAATTTTTTTAAAAAATAAAAATAAAAAAACAACCACCACCACCAACAATGGACTCGCAACCTTTGGAGCCTTTGGATGCTCTTCGAGCTCTCATGGACGCTCATTTGCCTCCTCTGCATGCCGTTGTTGTTCCTTCCGAGGATGCGCATCAGGTTCGATAATTGCTTTCTTGTCCCTTTTTTTTTCCCCTTCCCTCCGCTTCTTTTGTTACTTCATCTCTCTTCTGTAAGTTGTGTTTTTACCCCAAACACACATACACACATTATGTGATTGTTTTCCTGCTAGGTTCTTGGCTTTTGTTGCGGTCCTCTCTGTCTCTGTGTGTGTCTCTCTCTCTGTGATTGCATAATAGTCTGTCTGTGGCTTGTTGAGAGGGTTTTGGCCGGCGTCATTTGTGTTTTTGTTTGCGACAAGGTTTTGCACTATGTGCTTCTGTAGATTTTGGTGTTTTTTTTGGAAAGAGAAAATTGATGATGCTCTGTTGCTTTTTGAAGCGAATGTAGGAGTGGATTTTGGATTTGAAATGGTTCCAAATGGAAACTGGCAGTTTTGTTGGTAGTTTTTATGATCTTGCTTCTCTCAGTGTGGTTTCTGTGTCCTGAATTATTGTTGTCAAAAAGTCAGTTCCTGGGTTCTGGAGTGTAATTATGAGAGTTATGTATACACAGGTTTTTGGGGCTATGTTAGTAGCTTTTGATTGACTTTGTTAACACTAGACTTGGCGGGTGTACAGCTGATGAGATGTTGTCTTGCTGCTGTTGTGACTGCAGAGTGAGTATGTGGCTGATGCTGACAAGAGGCGTGAATTTATATCAGGCTTCACTGGAAGTGCTGGTATTGTTGAAAGACCATGGTCTCTGTGAGCTGTTTGAAGGCATTTGGAACTGGGATATGTTTTGTAACCTGCTTTTTTTCAATCCAGCAGAAATGCCATGTTACAAATGTGATAAATTTTGAATTGGAATATTCGTGATGTTTGCAGGGGTCGCAGTAATCACAAGAGACAAGGCATTGCTGTGGACAGATGGCCGCTACTTTCTGCAAGCCACTCAGCAGTTGAGCAGTTCCTGGAAGTTGATGCGGATAGGCGAAGATCCTCCCCTGGAGTCCTGGCTTGCTGATGTGTGTGCCCATTCTGACCTTTTATCATAACATGAACTTACAATTATGCAGTAACCCAAGCAGCAGTGTCTAGCTCAATCAGCCAATTGCTTCATTGGTATCTGTAAGGGTACTTTGAGAGTGCCATGTTTTTTTGGTTCCTCAACGTTATTAGGTGGTTGATCCAGGTGTGCCTTTGAAGTTCAATGGTGTGACCATCTGCTATCATTTGATTATATCTCACTTGCAGTATACAAAAAGTTGGTCTAAGGTGATTAATTTGTTATGTAGAATCTGGAGAAAGAGGCAACAGTGGGAGTTGATCCATCATGCATATCTGTGGATACAGCGCATCGGTGGGAACCAGCATTTGCCAAGCATGGGCAGAAGCTGGTGCAGCTGCAGGAGAATCTTGTTGACAAGATTTGGAAAAATAGGCCTGCTCAAAAGGTTGCCCCTGTTGTCCCTCATCCATTGGAGTTCACAGGCAGGTCTGCAAAGGAGAAGATAAGTGAATTACGTGGAAAGTTGAGTCAGGAGAAGGCCTCTGCAATTGTTGTTACTGCTCTTGACGAGGTCACACACTCTTTTTCCCATTTCTTGGCATTTCAATCCTGACAATGCAATTCAGCTTTGTAGCTTTTGCTATCTGCTACAGTACTCACAAAGGTACTTTGGAGAAGATGTAGACCAGTGCTTATTAAGTGCTGGGTGGGGACTGCAGGTTGCTTGGTTGTATAATGTGCGTGGTGGGGATGTGTTGTACAATCCTGTGGTACATGCATATGGGATTGTAACTCATGCCTCTGCCTTCTTTTATGTGGACAAACAAAAAACATCTGTGGAGGTGCTCTTCAGTGACTAACCAATCTCTGTCTCAACATGGCATTGGATTATCTCTTTGTGTCTTTATGAGCTTACTATTTTTTCTGTCATGTTGATTGCTTGGATGGGTGAAGCCCTAAGTTTGAGGGATGTCAACAAGAGTTGCTTCCAGCTGATGTTTTGCACTTGGGATGGTTGCAGGTTCAACAATACTTATTGGAGAATGGGATAGAAATACGAGAATATGATTCAATCCTGGAGGATGTGAAGGCCCTTGCTGAGCAACCAATTTCTTTCAAGAAAGCTGTGAGGAATACCTCCAATGACAAAATTGCTGCAGAAGAGATTGAGGAGAAGGAGGCAGTGCAAACAAATGGCCACCAGAGCAGTGCTGAAGTTGCCAGTGCTGAGCCTCTTGATGCTGTAGATAGTCTGGAGGACTATGTTGCAAATCACAGGGAGGAAGAGAGTGATGAGCAGGCAACTGAGGGGAATAGGGAAGCAATGATATGGGTGGATCCAGGCACATGCAGTTATATGGTCTATTCCCATATACCAGCTGATCAAGTCCTGTTGCAACAATCACCCCTTGCACTTGCCAAAGCCTTGAAGGTAGAAAATTATTGGCAGATTTCCTACTTTTCAAATCTGAAATAGACCTTCCAAGTTTTTTTTTGCTGATGCCATCATTTATCTCTTCACTTTTGAAATCGGTTCTTTGGTTGTCTTTGTGAACCATGAACTTTCTAGATGAAAATGCAGGAACTGTGTAAGTAAGATATTTAAGCTTCAGGGGGTTGGTCCTTGAGTACAGCATCCGCTGGAACTAGAAGGGATGAGGAAAGCACACATTCGTGATGGAGCAGCCATTGTCTCATATCTTGCATGGCTTGATGCCCAGGTCTCTACACTTCTGCTACCTCCTATGCTATTGTTGTTTGGATTGCCTGTTATTGTTCAGATTAAATATTGGAGTTGTTGCAGAACTGTTCATTGTATCTGTCTGAAGAATCTGATTGTAGTGTGACATGTTTCACACACATATTGCAGATGCAGGACTTGTATGGAGCTGCAGGCTACTTTTCAGAGGTCAAGGGTGGCTCTCTTAAACGCAAGCGTTCGTGCGTGCTTTCTCTTTTCCTCTCACTACTTTATTGTGATCTAAGCCTCAATAGTGAAGAGAAGAATTTGACTTGTCAAGCATTGTTTGGAGCTCAAGCCAGTAGCCTAACTAGCTAGGCCTCATGGTGACCATGAAAGTGATTGAGGTTCAAATTGCACTAGGTGCATACATGGGGTCATGGGTAAAAGTCATCCCAGATGTAATAGTGTAAGCATTGGGTACAGTAGGAAGTTGTAAGTGCAAAGTGCATGAAGCCAATGACCTCTGAGTCTTAAGAGGAGAGGATATGGAAACCACATTGCCTGACTGTTTAGCTTCTATGTTTGTCCGCACTGATGCTTGAAATGCCTTAAAGCAGCATTAATGTTTCTGCTTAGCTGAAAAATGGTTGTGCTCCATTGTTGCAGTGAGGAGGATAAGTTGACTGAGGTGACTGTCAGTGACAAGTTGGCAGAGTTCCGGTCAAAGCAAGAGGTTAGTGCAGTGTTCTTCTCTGTCCAGCATGCATGTAGTTGACATAATTATGGAGTCTTTTCACTGCTTCTGAAAATGTGATAGAAACTCAAGAAACAGGCTTTTATACAAGTGTTTGCCAGAAATTTTGAGGAGATTGTTATATGTGTGTCTATACCCACTGTTGCAAGCTGACAAAGTCAGTGGGGAGTAATAGCAGCTAGTCACTGCCACTCATGATGCAGATGATGGTCTGATACTTTATGACACTTGCAAGATTATGACCAAACTAACTCTTGTTGTCTTTGTTTTCATTCCACTGGTATTTTAAAAAAAAGATGTTGGTTACATTACATGTTTACATGGAGTTTCACTTTGCAATCACATCATGCGTTCATCTCTCCAGCAGGACCCTTTATCTGTATATCAAATCACTGTTGTGTGAGTTAGTTTGTGACCTACTACTTAGTAATCCCTTTTGGGCCTGTTCAACTAAAGACTTATGGTGGATCTTGAGCTGTAGAGGACTGGACATGTTTCTATGTTGCCTTCAAAATAGAAATGGCCATCTGTGGGTAACTTCTGCCTGGTGCACATATTTGTTCTTGTGGAAGAAGAATGCAATTTGGTGTCCCTGGTTGATCTTTCATTCTAACTGCTATTTGCGGAGAGTGGATGGCAGCATTTCAGGGGTTTGAGCTTTGAAACTATCAGTTCTGTAGGAGCAAATGGAGCCATAATACACTACTCTCCCAAAAGTGACACCTGTGCAGAGATGCAGCCTGATGCCATGTACCTTTGTGATTCTGGGGGTCAGGTATGATTTCAACAGTATGTAGTATTTGCACAGCTTTGACTGTCTTGCTGTTGAAAGCTGACATACATCTGTCCATTTGCATGGCACCCCAGTGTAGTAGGATGAGACTGGCAGCCTGATAAATCCCAAACTCTATAGCTAAAATGCATTAGCACTACATTATTCAATGGGTGTTTTTCAATGATAATCTCTGCTTGATCTGTGATTTGTGTCATGAGTTTCAATTTCTCTTTCACTTTTGCATATGCCAGACGTGGAGGTGGTTGAAGCATTCCAAGTTGATGTAGGGTTGAGGGTCCTTCCTTCACATCTGATAGCTAGAGATGTGGTTATTCAATGTTCTTATTCCTTCCCTGTTCTTTTCCCTTTCTGTCTTTCTTTGTTTCTTAGTCTAGTCTTTGTTGTGGGGTCTGTTGCTAGCCAGTAGTATGGCTGAGTCTTCCCGTTGCTTCCGGAATTGCAGCAGAAACTCAGTTCACAGGATGGTGCTTGTCACTGGCCTTTACCCACTGTAGGGAGATGATGAAGTCAGTGGGGAAGTTGTGATAGTTAAGTCACTATCATACATACTGCTGTTGATGGTCCCTGAACAGGTGTGAGACTGGCACTTTTGTTCATACCGCTAGTGTGTTTTTTTGTTTTTTGTTTTGTTTTTTGTCTCCCCTTGTTTGGTTCTTTCTGTGGCTTCCTGAGGATGTGTTAGCCTTGCTGTTTCTTCTTCATTGTGAGAACGGAGATTTCTCTATTCTTATGAAAGATATTCAATAGGAAAGGATTATAAGTTGGATTGTTGCTTCCTGCATATGGAAAGTTGTCATTGCATTTGTGTCCTTTCTCTTGCATCATTCTCATGCTGTCTTTTAGTTGGCATTTAGTAATATAATCAGTTGACACTATTTTGGGTGTTAAAGTACTTGGATGGGACCACAGATATAACAAGGACCATGCATTTTGGCAAGCCCACAGCACATGAAAAGACATGTGCCACTCAGGTACCACATCTCTGGACCAGCCTGATTGTGGTGCTGAGCATTTCCTGAGTGTAATTTAATATGGTCTTATTCATGGTTTTATCATTGGTGACAGACCAAGGATGTACAGAATACCTGTCTGCTCTTGACCTTTCCTCCTGGCATATAATATAACTGGAGGTTCTTTGTGGTTGATTGAACCCTGATTTGGCTTGGAAATTTTATGGCTGATATTGGTGACTGAGGTGCACTGGTTTGAGCTACAGGTGCTGAAGGGACACATTGCATTGGACATGGCAGTGTTTCCAAATGGCACCACTGGTATAGCAATCAACATAGCTTGTTTTTGTATGCTCTGATTGTGACTTTAGGGATGTGCTCTAGTTGGGGTAAATGCTAATTCTTAAGCAGTCACTTTGATGTTTAGGTAGAAGAGGCTGTGTGATTATCAAGATTCATAAGCTTAGAATTCAGCTGAGGCCAGTTAGTCAACAGTATGGGAGTATGACAGGCACCCTGGGCTGGCAGATGAGGGATAAATTAAGAGTTTTCTACTAGTGTAGCTTTCTAAGCAAGCATTGGAACTTATGTGAGAAAAACATGTCCATTTTTCAGGGCATGCACTTGACATTTTGGCAAGGGTGCCTCTGTGGAAGGATGGGTTGGATTACCGCCATGGGACTGGCCATGGGGTTGGCTGCTATCTGAATGTGCATGAAGGTGTGCAACAATTTCCATTCTTTAACATTCCTTTAGGTTGCATGTGACATGGTTATCCTCCCTAGCCCATGTAGGAGGTCAACAGGTTAAGTTTGTCTTTTGATGAATATCAAATGCATCGCCTATGAAACAGGAAAGTTTTGTTCCAGGTGATTGCTTTGGTGATTCCTTAAATGAGTACTGCTGCAATCAGGTCCAAGTGACAACCTGTAATGCTGCAGGTGAAGCTCTGTAGTTTTATCAGCTTCTAAAATTGAGAACTCCTTGTTGTGTCTCTTTGTGACACATCAGCTTCTTAAACAGGAAAGGTCCAGTGTAAATTGGGATATCTTATTGACTTGACTCTCACTGTGGTGGCCGAGCAGGTCCCCACCTAATCAGTTTCCGCCCTCAAGCACGGAATGTTGCACTGCAGGCGACTATGACAGTAACGGATGGTAATGTCTTCAAATCATTACCTGGGGATGATTTTTGTGACTTTTTGTAATGCTGTTTGGTATACCTCACTGTGTAAAACCTTAAAGAAATACCATCTTGATGATGTACCTCTTTCCTACTTTTGAGTGCAAGAGGGCCACCAGGTTCTCTTCCCTTTGTGTAGAGAACAATCTCAATGTGTACCCATGGGAGTGTTTTTACTAATGAAATTGTTTGTGGATGGTGAGTAATGCAGAGCCCGGGTATTATGAGGATGGTAACTTTGGGGTACGTATAGAGAATGTGCTGATTGTAAATGAGGCAGGGGCGAAGTATAACTACGGTGAAAAGGGTTATCTTGCCTTTGAGCACATTACCTGGGTGAGTAACAACCTATTTCTTGTTTCTCAAGCTGTGGTGACAGTAGCTATGTGTGGTGTATTCACATCAATAGGATGGGCATGTGATCACTTCTGCAATCCTGTTTGTCGTCTGACCTAGCTTTTGGATGTTATCTTTATCACATGCAGGCACCTTACCAAACAAAGCTTATGGAACTCTCTCTTCTCTCTGAGACTGAGAAAATCTGGGTTGATGAGTACCATGTTGCATGTCGAGAGAAGCTGAGCCCCTTACTGTCAGGCTCTGATTTGGAGTGGCTACACAAGGCTACAGAGCCACTCCCCCACTAAACAGCTCTTGCTTCATGTGACTTGCCAGAAGCTTGTGGAAGGAAACTCCAGAGAAGAGTAAGAAATTCCTCCAGCTATGCAAAGACAGGGCTCTGCATATGCTGATTGAAATTCAGGTCACAGAGTGATTGCATGATGTTAGATGCTGATGTTGTTCAAGAGCAACACATATGTTGTTTGTTTCTGCCCTAAACTTTGGACATTTGGCACCTGTATTCTTTGGCTGTTGTTCTTGCAACCATTTATAATCCAGGTTCCAGAACAACCCCACAAAGATGCAATGGGAGACATCCTTGGTTCTTGTATACTGCTGCAGTTTGAAGGAGGCTGATGAGGGTTGGAATATCATATGTCCCTTTTGTCAGACATCCTTAGTTCTTGTGAACTGCTGCAGTTGTAGGACAGCTGATGGGGGTTGAAGTATCATAAGTCCCTTTTGTCAGACATCCTTGGTTCTTGTGAACTGCTGCAGTTTTAGGGGGCCTGATGGGGGTTGGAATATCATGTCCCTTTTGTCAGACATCCTTAGTTCTTGTGAACTGCTGCCGTTGTAGGAGGGCTGAGGGGGGATGAAGTATCATAAGTCCCTTTTGTCAGACATCCTTGGTTCTGGTGAACTGCTGCAGTTTTAGGGGGGACTGATGGGGGGCATAGTCCCTTTTGTCTGGCATTACTGTGAACAGAACGGATAGTCTTGAAAACTGTGAATCGTTTGTATTTCCATAGCCCTTCCCTCATGTCTGGATAGAAGAATCAATGGGTTATTACTATAGCCCTTCCCTCATGTCTGAATAGAAGAGTTCTCAGAACAATAATTGGGGATCCATTTGGTACTCCACCAAAGCTTGCTATAAGCATGACTTTTTATCTGCAGAACTACCCTTGGATATTTTATGTATGGTTGGTTATGTGCTCACTCCGATTGGTTCCACTAATGATCTTCGATGTTGTTTTCCACTGCAGCAATTACATATGCTGAGACTGCTGACTGATGTCAAGTTTGTCATGCAACTTTTGCCATCCCACGTGCCAAGTTTTGTCTGAAATGGCTTAAAATTGACACCCAGCTTTTTTCTGCGGCTCTTGCAGTTTGTTTCTTGTTTATTGTTGCATCTTCCAGGTTGAAGGAATGATTTGGAAATGATGATTTCCAATTTTGATATCATATTAGAAACTGATCATGAAATTGCTTCATTTCAGCAGTTTGCTAATTTATTGAGCTGGGCAAATGTGCTCCACCTTGCCCTGAAACTTGTGTTGGAGAAGAATTGGCATACTAGTCAATTGTTGTTAGTGCTTGTGAAATTATTGTTTGGGGTTGGATTTCACTCACAACAGTTCACAGAAGTATGGCATGAAGCAACAATATGACATGACCTAGCGAATGTTCTTAGCTTTGGGATGAGATTAAAATGAAATACATTTTGCAACTCTTTGCAAAAGCTACATCAAAATGTTCAAAAATGTGGAGTCCCAAGGTGAAACTCTAAATTTTTGCCAAATTATAAATTTTGAATGTTGATGAAATCATAACTTTTTCAAGAAGGATGTGGATGGCACCTACAACTTGTCATTGTCTAATTTAGGGCTTCCACCTTTGGGTGTATTAAACCATGGGCATTGACTATATAACAATAATACACAAGTTCATTAAATGCAAATTTAAACAAAAGTTACATAATGTGTGAAGAAACAATATGAATACCAATTATTATTCTATGAATCAAAACCTTTGCAAATGCCTTCGCATATATAGAAACCTTTGTAAATGATATTGATTTAGTGAATGTGATCTTGCATGATATGGGAAAACACTATAGTCAGTTTTGAACCTCGATTGTAGTTTGAAAAACATTTCTTGATTTTATGAATTCATAACCCTTCTCGTTAATGAAGAGATGAAAGTTGTGAGTAACTTAACCACATGAAGTATATAAGAAAATGTTTTTTTAATCAAATGTTTGTATAAGTGGTTAATTATTATTTAGAGGTTGTTTTGAAGGATGACATGGAAATCATGCATACATCACTACTAATAAGAAGGTTAATCCTATGAAGGTGAATGAAGTAACTATAAAAGAAGGGGGGAGTCGAGAATGCTATGGTGGAAGTTAATAATAAAACAATAGTCAAGATTGCTACTATTATGGGAACCATAAGCACATGGTAAAAAGTCAATGATAAAAAAAAAATGACATCAAAAGTGAAGAATTGTAGCAAGACAATTATGTATTAAAATAAACATATAAGATGTACCACATGGTCGATTTCATATAGGAAAAATATTAAATTGAAAATAATGTTTATATTGTAAATTATAGGATTGAAATTACAATTATAACAAAACCTAATTCTTGTACATGAGATGGTAAATAAGGTTTGCAAATGACAATCACCTTTATGGACATTTTGTGGAAGACATTAAACATCAAAGTTGATTAGATACCTATTGATTCCAAAAGGAAAAAGGAATGGACAAATATTTATTTTGGACATTAACGTGTTTGAAATAAATTCAATGATGTTTCATAGGGAACCAAAATTGTCATAATTATTGGAACACATTTGTATTGGCCATGTTGATTTACATCATTTTTAAAAAATGCAAAACCAAAAAATTGTCATAGGCATTCCCAAATTTGGAGTAAAACAAGCAATGCCCAATATATGTGAAGCATGAAAACTACAAAAGAAAATGATGTGGATATAACATGGGTGTGAACTTAGAAGTGTAAATGTGTGAAATGTATTGTCATGGATGTCATTATTGACATCATCATTGCCAACATCATCATAGATGAATTCCATTCATTTTTAATTAATAATAGATGAAATGCATCCATTATCAACTTGCAATTTACTTGTAGTTCATTTGTAAATCACTTGTAAGTTATTTATAGTTTACTTGTAATTCATTTGTAATCCCTTTATAATTGACTTGTGATTCATTTGAAATTCATTTATGGTTCATTTGTAGTAGATTTATACTTTAAAATGGTTTTCAAGACGATTCCTTGGACAATGGGCATATGAAAGCTTGTGTGGAATTTTTTTTGAACTAAGTCCTCAAAGAGGTATTAATAAAAATAAAACCTTCCATAACCTTTTGTCTATTCAACATTAATTTAAATTGCAATCCTGCACCATAGCTTTGTTAAAAAAAAAGTTATGTTTTCAAAATAAAATTTTGTAAAACCTACATCTTGCATATTATGTTTTTGTTTTTTTTTATTATGTGTTTTAACTTCAAACCAAGCTTGCCTTTGGCATGGTTGGTTTCATGTATTTTGGAAATCCTTTTGTTATGTTTGTTTTTTTACATGTGACACCTAACATTGAACTTGCACCCCTAACCCTAGGAACACCATTTAAAAATGCGGTGCACATATTGACATGGAAAATATGCATGCAATGACTATAAAAAATAATACAAAAACACAACTTGAAGAAAATTATATGGAATTTTTAAAAAATAATAATAATGAACAATAATTAGATTATTTTATTAGTTGAATAAAACATGATGCAAGTTAGGCATACAATGGATTAATAATACAATGGTGATAATTTGTGTTAGTAAAATTGAAAGGTGGTTTTAAAACTTTACTTATATAAAATATTTTAAGAGATCATTACCATTTTATAAAGTTCCATCAATTAAAAATTAGATAAATTTTCATAATTCATAATTAAAGTACCCAAAAGGACAATCTAACCAAAAAAATATTGCTAGGTTTTATTTTGAATTTTTATTACATTTACAATTTCATGATTATAATGGATTGGTGTATTATTATAACTAGCATGATGTCATGTTAATTTAATAAAAAAATCCAAAATAGATTGGATACAATACGGATGTCCTTTTAAGTCCTTTTAAATAATTTGAATATTAAAAAATTTCATCTTAAAGGAATCAAAAGGTATGTATTAAACAATGTAATTGACTTCAATTTTCTTTCACGAATATGTAATGCATACATCTATATTTGATAATGTTTATATAATGCATTTGATTAATTAATATGTGATATAAATTTTTGAAAGTTACAAAATCCATTCTGAAAGGGTTGCAAGGAAAATGATTTATTTTTCACCATTTGGTTGATTTTTTACATTCACTAAGCTTATGATTTGTGGCCCCAAGTGTTGGCAACATGTGAAAGAAAATTTCATGCAAGAAAACATGTTAAGTTGCATATACAAATTTATGTAGTCATTTTATGCATTTATGGTTTTTCACCAAAATATTTGTGCATAATTACATATGCATGTGAAAAATCACCACCACCATACAAATTATCATAATTTAAATTATTTAATATTTTTCACTTACATTTATTCTATGTAAATTTTATAATTGGAAGATAGCAAAAACGAAATCCTTGCATCCTATGTCCAAAAAAGGGTACCCTAATTGTGAATATGCCCATTAGAAAAAATATTCTCGACCACATATTCTAAAAGCTTTCATTGATTATGTATTTAAAAAGTTTCCTCCAACCTTTTTCTATAAACTCTTGTTAATTATTCTTTTAAAAGTTTATGTCAGCTTTTTATTTTTATTTTTATTTTTAAATCCATTGATTTTTTTATTTAAAAAACTTCTTTGAATTAGTATTTTTAAGAATATTTTAAAAGCTTATACTATTTTTACATCTTTTTGAATTCTTAAAACATATTTTTCAAGGATTTTCTTTTTTTAAATCCTTTATTGTTTAATGTTTGTGACAATGATTTGGTAGCTAACGTGGTGTGAATAGTAGTAATGTGTGGCACATGACATGGCATGTGATCGAATTTGATGTGATGTTTAACATGACACCTTTCTAGTTTGGTGTGGTGTTGACATGGCTTAAATGCCATAAAAATTGACATTAATGGTATCACAACCCATGTTTAAATCATTGGGATAATATTCACACATGGATAATAAATTTTATTGGAATTTTATTTAAACAATATAAGAAATATGCTTATAAAGTTATAAAAGGTTTAATTGAAAAAAAATATTTAAAGGTTTAGTTGGTTGAAACTTCTATAAAGTTTAATTAAGGAAAATATTTGAAAATATATAATGGGTGAAAGTTTTTAAAAAGTTTAATTGGCAAAAACAATTTAAAGTTGCACTAAAAGAAAAATTGTCATTTGCAATTTTTAAATGTTGTTGGCAATATTTACCTTTATAATTACAAATATCAGTTACAAAGGACAATTTGGCTTTTAATTTTGAACTTTAAAATGTTTCATGACATAATATAATTAAAAGTTTTGAGGACACTACCACTTAATGTTGCCAACACAAACTATGGCTTATGTACTCTATTTCCATTTCAAGTTCAGCTTTATACCATGCCATGTTCCATCAATAAAGTCATTAAAAAAATCATAGTTCATTTAGTTTAAATATATCAACTTTGAACATAAGTTTTAAATTGATCATTTTAAGTAATTTATTAATTTCAATTTTGTCATGGTAAACATAATTGGTATTATTTTAAAGTAATTGGGTAGTGGACAATTTGATTAGTCAAATTGAATAACGGTCAATCTAACTATTGGCTAAAATGGAAGGCAACAAAAAAAAATCTAAAATTTGTAATTCCATTATATAAAAAAACATCGATGTTCAAAATAAAAGTAATTTATTTACCTATGAATAAGTCACAATGTTTTGGCCATAAGTATGTAGGTAGGTATGTTTATGTCATATGTACCTACCTTTTTAAAATAATAACCAAAAAGTGTAATTAATGAATAAGTAGTACTTATAAATGTGTTATAGGTATGTAGATATTTATTTATTTATAACCCACTTACTTACATGTCACAAACTTTCCATCCAATAGTTTGATGATGGAAATCCTTGGGGGGCTCACTCTTTTTCTTACTAGAAAAGTATGTGGGTTAAAAAATGAGTTCCCATATATTGGTTTTTGGGCAAAACTTATAATTCAATTAGCTCCATAATAGGATTATGTTTTTTTTTTAAATTCAAATATAACTAATATAAAGTATGCATTATAAAAATAGGTATTAAAAAAGTAGAAAAAATATAATGTACATACAAGTTATTTATAATTGAAGTATTAATTGAATTAGTATATTTAATTAGTAAGATGGAGAGGTTGTAATTTACACTAAAGGTTTAAAGTAGATGAAGCATTAATGGAGTTGTATTTACTTCATTCGGACAAAAAGTTGATGAAGGCCTATATGAACTTATTGGTGGTCCATTTACTTGGGTTACAATGCAAACCTTGTTTGCTTTGTTTATGAAACCCAAAATCTCATTTTTATATATTTTAAAATGGAAACAAACCAAATGTTCATTATTTGTATTGATTTTATGAATTTTAGACTTAGTCATCATCATTTAAAATGTGATTTTTGTTTTTTAATATGTTTTTAAAACTAGATTTGAGCATTTCATGCATGGTGCTTATTGTCACACACAGTCACCTTCCTTCCTTCAACATTCTTCACACCTTCAATTAAAATTAAAAATTCAAATAAATACATGATGTGAAAACTCAAAACAAACATTAAAGTAAATTAAGTTTAAATGATTTATATATGCATGCATTAAGATTTTAAACAACAATTGGGTGGGAGAAAATCAAGCTCCCCCACCTAATACCCCCACAAATTACACTTTTCAACACATAATGACCCCTCATGTGAAAATTGTGTGAAATAGGCTCATAGTTTTTGTACATGAATGTCATGCATATTAAACATGTATGAAACACATACTACAAGTAAAACTAAATATTTTTTTTGAGTTGAGTGTTTATTTGAAATCATTTTACAAATAAAAATTTAACATGTATTTTCTTTCTCATTTTTAGTTGACATGAAGCACATGAAATTCCATTACATACAAAGGTTTTCAAAGGTCTACATATATATAATAAAAATACAAAATTTCAAGTTCATTTGTAGGTTCAATATATCTATGCCTTTTTTGAATGAATTTAACGAGTTTTACTTTGGTTATACAAAATAGCTTATAACTAACATAAATAAAATTTGAATGTTACAATATCCCACATTCTAACCATTGATTTTAATTATAAAATGTATACCTCTATTTCAAAAAAATTAAATGGTTTCTTCATTTTATTAAATGACAACTTACAATAAAGTTAATATTTTCTCCAAATTGTAGGATAGAACATTTAGTTTAATTACAAACTTGGTTAAAACAATCATACATAGTATTCACGTTGTAATTAATTGATACATTAAAATGTTATTATACATAGTTAGTAAATTTATTCATAATTAAAGGAATTATGTATATGGATTATTTTATCCAATTTTTAAACAATACCAAAAATGAACCTTAGTGAATTATTTAAACTAAAAATATGATTGACCAATGTTTAAATGTGTGGTTATGGACTTGTAAAACATGAATTAGCTAAAGCTTAAACATATCAAAATGATGTTAAAATGTGATATATGCAAAATTAGAAAGGATGGTAATGGTAATGAAAAGTTAATGGATGAAATTAACAATGATTTTGTGTGTTTAATTTAGTTACCAATTGAAGATGGTGAATTTAGTTAGATAAAGTCTCATAATTAATGAGGTTTAACAATCTAATCATGTTTATATGTTGAAAAAAATGTGATTTTGCTAATTCAATATCACATATTTTGTATGTGACAATACAAAATTAATCATTTAAAAAACATATAATCCATTGCACTTATAATTTCCAATGATGGGCAATCTATTGTTTTAGTGCACTATTTTAAAATTTATGCATTTATTCCAAACACTTGAAAATAGATGAAGGTAAAGATTAAAATTTCATCAAAATATAAATATACATTTTGCATTATGTATAAGACAGCAAATGTACACCTAAATTTAGTTGTAATTTTCATGTACATAAAAATTGACACATTTTCCATTTAACAATTTCTTTGTTATTTTTTAATTGTAGGGAAGTCCATTTGTTGTCTTATTTAATTGAATGTCATTTGACCAAATAAAAAAAAAAGGCCATTTAATAAACATGTCACTTCAATAACCAAGGTCTTTAATCAAATTGACCAAATTTGAAGTCAAACTAAACAAGGTAATCAAGTTTGAATGTTTTGAAAGTTGAGATTTCTTGTAGTGGATCTTTTAGTTCTTGCTAAATCTTTAGTTTTGCCATGTCCATATAGATTTCTCCTTGAATTTTCAAGTCTTGTCTTTAACATTTTGGCAAGGTTATTTGTCAAATTGTAATGTGTTTTGGTGAATCATAATGTAAGATTCCATTGTCACAATTGTTACAACTTTATGTGGTCATCAACAATAAATTTAAGAAATTTGTGAAATGAATGTTGAATTCCAACATAATTAGTCTCAAATTTAACTTTGACTTTACAAAACTTTCAACATCAAATTCAACTATTCATGAATTGAATGCGAGTCACCTTAAAATTTCAATTGTTATTCAACTTCCACAACAATGGGCAAAAGAACCTAAAATTAACATGCTTGAAAGTTTGATGGAATAAGATCAAAATTTTAGGTATTTATTTCAATAAGTTGGATTCTTCATACATTTGCAACCCAAGGGGTATTTCAATAATGTTTCCTAAGTTAGATTTTTGTTAAGACTTTGTTTTCAAGAACGGCTTTGTCATGTTTCGTGCCATTGTTTGAAAAACAATCACCATTATTTTATGATGTTGATTTTTTTTTTCATAAATCCTTATAGCAAATTGATACTTAAATATGTAAATTGTTACTTGTAACTTTAACAATTTGCACACAAAATTTGAATTGGATCAACTATGATAATCTAATGTTCAAAAATCATTATAGAATTGAAGAAAAAAGTTTACATTCTTATCAAATGATTAAAGATATGAATTACAAGATATTAAAAAAAATAAAATCAAAAGCTTTAGATGAATAAAAAAGTGGTTATAATGCAAAACAAAAGGTTCAAATTTGAAAGGTTTAATCATAGTAAAAGGAACCAAAGTAGTTGTTGATTATAATGACTGACGTACTTTCATTACTAGGAAAAACCACCATTAATTGTTCTCTAGATTTATCTAGAGTATATGGCTTCAAACCATGTAAATTTGTGCACCCTAACTTTTTAGATATCAAAAGACACATTGACTTTGACTAAATTACATATGAAAAGACACATTGTTTGTATTTTTTTCTCCAAAATGAACATGGAAAAAACACCATTGCTAGAGTAGTTAAAATTGTGGGAGTTGCATTTATGCATCGTTGTTGAAGTGATAGCCAAATGACATGTTGATATTGATGATTTTTGTTGGTAAATCTTATGTCAACGTGGTCCTTGCAACCCCAAAGAATATGTTTATCATCTTCCTAAAGATTGCACAAGTGGTTAGATGAACACAAAGGAGCACATTCTTCGTCTTTTATGCGGTGACGATGAATGCATTTCTTCGTTCCTATTGCGTTGTTCCATGTAGCAAACACTATTTTTTTTTGTTTTGCTACATTGTTGATGTAATGATGTTAAACCAAAAGACTACTTGGAAACTGCCATCATATCAACATCGGACTTTTGGTCTTGAGATCTAATACCAAACATTAAAAGAGTAAAACATGGCATATGAGTTCTAGGGATTTGCAAGAGATTAATCTAAGCTCTAAGCAAGTTTTTGTACATTGTTTTATAGTAATAATGTAAGGAATGCCACAATTTCCAAGCATTTTATAATTTTTTTGAACATTTGAATGTGATCTTCGCCATTTTTCCTTTCTTGTAGCAAAACAACAATAGCTTCTTCATGTTAAAGAATGTTTGTCATTTTCATTATTGTAACATGGCAACAAAAAAAATCTCTTGCTAAAATCTTCACCATTTTCATTATTGTAATAAGGCAACAACATATTTCTCTTGTTGGAATCTTTGCCTTTTCCTTTGTTTACCTTTTCCTTTTTGGTAGCAACACAACAACAAATTTCTTTTGAAAGACCTATGATTTTCTCTTCATTGTTACAAATAGACAAATGTGGGAATACTAGAATTTTTTTGGAAAAGCTTATAGTTACTCAAATCCACATTGGTGTTGATGGTGTTATTGCCCCAAGATCAATGAAATTTGTTTGGTTTTCTAACAACAAATTCCAAAGTTTTCTAAAATTGAAACATAAATGATTTCATAAAGTATTTATGTTTGGATATCATTTGAATAACTCATCATCTTTCTTTGGTTTAGGCAATATGCAATATTTGGTTTGCCAATTGTGTGTTTTGTTAATGGTTTAGTGCATCAAAAGATGTGATTTACACTAATTTTATTTGGGAGGTTGATGATGTGGTTTTCCTCGATGTAGAAGGGGATTGGTGACAAGGTAAATGAACACAACCCATATGACGTTATTGTGGATTCTTGTAGTAATAGTGTAGTTGTTCTTTTTGGTAGCTTGAGCTGAAAATTATTTTAGATTTCATAAAGGAACTCTATTTTATGTGTTTCATTTTCACCAAAAAAATTTTGTTTTTGTATGGGTGAGTTGAATCTTTTCTCAAAAGTATCCATTTTCTTCAATGCGGTTAGGGTCATACCCAAGATGCTACCTTTTGAAAGCAGTATGCTAAAAAAATGGGTGTTGGTAGATGACTTTAAAAGCTTCAATGTTTACATTATAAAATCATTTGTGCATCATCTTATATATATATATAGGTATTTGTTTGTTTGTTTTTCTTTTTGGATGTGATCACCTTGGGGCCTCCACCTTTGGGTTTTGGTATTATCAAAAAGCCCTCAAGATAAGTGCAAATTTGTTATTTCACAATTTTGGTTAGTAAAACAAAAGTTAATTGAATATAAAGTGGTTCTCATCTACGTTTTCTCTTTGGTGAATGTACACAACTTGGTTATGAATTAAAATTTAATGACTTTTACATGGGATATTTTTGAAAAAAATGGCCAAAATCATCAAATTGTAAAGAAAAAAATCTAAAATTGCTAAATTTAGATAATAGGTTGTAGCATGTTTCATAATATAGCTTAGGATTCCTAAATTTTTCAAACCAACAACAATTAAAATAAGAAATGTTTCATAATGTTCCACAAAAATGAACTCAATGTTCACAATAACACCTAGGAAACATTCCTAAAGATATGGTAACAAAATGAAAACCACATAGAAAAGAAAAAAAATGAGATTGTAGATGAAAGAAAAGTAAATTGGTGCAACACAGTAATGATAATTATGGTTTAAAGAAAAGGTGTACAGAAATAAAGTGACCCATGTTACCCAAAATCCATTCTTATGGGGAAATCTTCAACATATTGTTAACTATGTTTATCAGTCAATATTATGTCTTTCCTAAGACACTAAAGTGAGACTTGTGTGTGCAAGATTTAATGGGGAAGGAAGGGATGAGATGAACAACAATCAATCATACCCCACTTGTATTTTTAGTGCCAAGTTGTTTCATTACATTCCATACCCCCCTTTGTACTTCTAATGT
>Ga0209611_10006008_pt1 | contig 20103 bp, 13 predicted proteins | sample S1TSphgellanicum_3_FD_187693 | JGI IMG/M metagenome (GOLD analysis project Ga0209611, IMG submission 187693) | Host-associated microbial communities from peat moss isolated from Minnesota, USA - S1T2_Fc - Sphagnum magellanicum MG (SPAdes) (version 2) | ecosystem: Host-associated > Plants > Peat...
CCCAATTTTCCAAACTTTTGCAGCAATGGGAAATTGGTAACTCTCATATTTTTATTGCCCCAAGCTAATGGATGTGCATGTGTAGATTTTGGGTGCACCCATCCAATTGATGGGTTGTTTTGAAGTCTACCCATCTACTTGTTGGGTTTCTTTTCAAAATATGAATGTTGGGTAACTGGTTTAATCATGCTTCTATATTTTCTTTTTTTTGGGGTTGTCACTTGCCTTTTTGTATCACGAGGTTTCATATCACTATGAAATATAAAAAACAATTCATATGACAAAAATTTTAAATGAAATGTGTTTGATAAACATATAAATAATTAGCTTCGATTCCTTTAAATATTATTAAAATGAGATTAAAAAAAACTTGACTTGAAAGATTATGCAATAATCAATTAAAATAAAACACATCAGTTTTTTAATTAATTAATTAATGTAAATTTATTTTTTGAGATATAAATTTAAAAAATTAATTTGATGTTATTTTAAAAACTTTGATAAGGCTTTGATGAAGATTTAATAACAAAAAATCATAATGAAATTAATTTTTAATTGAATAATTTGTTTGTATTGTTGTTGTTTTTAATGTTATAAAAATTTATTATTGCCCTAAGATAATAGACATGCATGTATGATTTTAGGTTTTACCAAGCATGTATGGGGCAAACACAACTAGTTTCCTCTCTTGTTATTTGGAGGCATTTCAAAAAATAGAATGCCTACTTTAACAAGTGTTCCAATTTTTGAAATGTCGCCCATTTTTTCAATTTTTTTATACATGCCTACTAATATTATGGGTAAAAAAAAGGAAAAAAATTGGAATGTGTCTTTACACTCAATAGTGCCCTCTACTATGGGCCTAATTTAGTTCTTGCAATATGTATATTCTCGCTAAACCAATTGAAAATATAAAATACTATACTGCCTCACATAGGCCCAATTTTGGTAAAGCATGTGACCCAATACATTTATTATTTTTTTTCACCAATTTTTTTTCAAATATTGAGGAGACAAATTTCATTCCATGTATTGTACATGTTAACACATGCATGCATTGACAACTAAATCCTTTTTTTGTCAAAACTAAGGCATTTCATAATTATTAGCCATGTTTGACACAAGGTGTTGAAATAATAATAAATAAATGGGGTTCAAAAACATTATTTTTCTAAGATTCGAATAGTTGCAATTTAGAATTTCAAAGGTTCTTTACATTTGTATAAATAAGTTTATCCTAGTTCATTGGTTATATGGTTATACATTAGACTATGTATTATATACACAATCTAATTTACATTATTATAATATGTAAAAAAATTCTTAAAGATTTGGCATTTCAACATTTTGTGTTAAATATTTATTTAATATTATTTTAAAATAAATTTATTATCCTTGTTTCAAGTATCAAAAGTTACAAAACTTAAACTCAATTTGAGCAAATTACTAGTGCAATTATTCAATGTCAAATTTAACCATTTTAAACTTTTATTTCCAAATGACCCCAACACATTCCTTGGCACACATATGTTCAATTAAGTTATTCAAAAATAGAAAAAAAAAAATTAACACATAGTTATAAGGGCATAGTTTGAATGTTATCCCCCATTGCATATGTTGGAGATAGATAAACAAGATCAAATCAAGTTCATGAATGCATTAATTATGTTATTAATTACACATGAAATCATTCAATTGTTGTATTTGGTGTAGAAACCTTGACAATATTTTGTATCCTACATTCACATATGATGAATTTAATTAATAAAAACATGACTTCATACATTAAAAACTAATATTGTAAGCAACATTATAACTTGGAAGGTTGAATTTGTTGAATTTGTTCATTACCAATTTGGTTTCCTCTCCTTCATTTATAGCCTTATACCTTGTATTTAAATTGAATTCCTTTATATTAACCCATCACATTTCTCAAATAGAAATTCAAACCTTTAAAATTATTCCAAACATTTAACAATGGGCACAAATTTAGCCATATCAACAAAGTTATCAATAGGGTCCTATGGGGTACTCCCATTGGAGGAGGCCGATACAAGGGTCCATGTTTAATATGCTTCCACAACATAAGTGAGGTGCAAATGTGGTGAAATATTTGTTTCAAATATGCCTTGCAATGCAAGTCATGAACAATTTACATTTAATATGCCTCCATAACAAAATTGAAGTGCAAGTGGTGGACAATGGGGAATTGAAGTGGGTGGGTAGAATGCAAGTGGGGCACAATGCACAACACCAATGGCACCTTCAAGACCTCTCTATACCCTAATTTTATCCAATTTTTGAATGCATTTTCCTACAAGACCTTGACATGCCTACACCTATCATGTTTCCAACCTTAATTTTGAATCCCATTCCAACAACCAGTGACAAGCACAATTCTTAAAATACTTAAAATGTTTCAAAACCCATTGGTGTAACAATTCGTGACAACCATAACCACAAATGCCAATACTTGGCAACCTTTGTATTTGTGCCTATATTCCAACCTACAAGTTAGAGTTTTGCCACCTTGGTTTAATGGGCCTATATTTCAACCTACAATCTCTAACGATCATAGACAATTTAAGTATTGTAGTTTATTAATATTTGGCAATCCGTGCACTTTCTAATTATGTTCAATGTTGTTGATTATCATCTAGATATTACAATGGAAGCACAATACAATCTTTCATATGTAATTAATAAAATTATCTTATTTCCAACAACTTGTTTTGTTGTTCATGACAACCGGTCTTCATGATATTGTTGCATATGTTAATATCTTACGAAAGTCCTAGATACAAAATCCATATCTACATAAATCTTGTCCAAAGGTTGTTAGGGAACAGTACACATGTCAACAATAGTATGGTTCATATATATCATTTACTTGAATTCCCCATATTGTTTTCCCTTTGCTTCATAATGGTCTCCAAACTTTTGTTGAAGTTGTGCAACCCATATTTGTAATGTTTATGTCTTTTAATGTTAGGTGGGCAATTCCATTATTGTTGATGTTCAAGGTCTTTGGCATGTGCATGCATATTATGGTAGGGTAGTGGCACAATTGGTTTGTCATCCTCATTAGTGACCAAAATTGAATATAGATTGCAAAAAATGATTAGCCAAGTTGCCCAAGTCCTTGAATCATGTAATGAAATTGCCAATTTCATCCAATCTCTAATTCAATCCATGATTTTAAAATAGATATGATAGTTGAATCAATCTATTCTAACAAGTCTAATAAATCCAAGTTTGAAAAGGCATGCCTCAACACTTGGCCACATTAATGCAACTAATATAGAGACAATATCACCTTGCTTGAAAGGAAAGGATAGAACTTGCCCTATGCTAAAATGTGGCATCCATGATTAAGACAATTTACAACTAGTGTTCAAACCCAATCATGGAATCATAATTGGTTGTAGAGTTTGATGCAAGTGGTGCACATAATGAGGTTAGTGGGTTGGGAATATGTTAGCTTCTAGCTTTTTTGTTTTATGGTAAAATTATTCAATTTGCTTCAATTGGATTGCAATTATTTGAAATGGGAAATACATTCCAGTGTTTTATTTAATAATGAATTTACATAACCTATGATAAAACACAAAAGTGATCCAAAGATCAAATGGTGGGTGTAACTAAGAACCAATTATATTATATTACAAGTAATTGACGTGACCAAAACAACAAATGAGGTTAATACAATCACAACTTAACCACATGAGTGTGTTTAAAAGCCAAAGTTGACAATGTTTCCTAATTGATGTGGTGAATCAAGTACATGTAGCTTGAAATGGTGTACATTTTGGCATTTTAAAAAATTATATTCAAGTTGTACTTGCAATGATTGCTTTTGTCATCTTTTGGGCCTAACAATGGGTCATGGTAGTATATAATAAGCAATTGTTATCTTGCAATTGATACAAGTAAATGAAAAGGAAGCCATCCTAATTAAAGCACATTAGACCCTAAAATGAAATCTATCCAATTTCATAATGATTTAGGTTTTCATATGACAACTCTTAGTTGAAATTTGCAATTTAAATCCAAGAAAATGCATTAAAAGATAAATTGGATTTTGTGACTAGTCCTTGTAGCTAATTTTAAATTGTAATTGGCATATGCAACTAAAATCCCACTAACAAGTCATAAATGACATGATCTTTGGATGGTGAATAAAAGTCAACAAAATATATTTTCATCCTTTGACTAAACATATATGTATTGTTATTTGCAACTAACATGTGATTGATTTGGTCAACACTAACAAAAAATGATGTGTTGATATGTGGTAACATGTTTGAATATTTCAAAATTATTTAAATTTAATCTTGAAAAGCTCCACATCATCCATTTTATATGGCCTTAGATCATGACACATGACACGATAATTTTTTTTGCCACCTGGCAATTAATTGTGTTGATTTTGTTGAAGGCCAATTGTTTGATGACACACAACACATTTAAGCCCAATTTAATATTTAATATAATTAATAAAATTTGGATTGTTCAATTTAAGGTTAATACAATGTTGACACATAACATTTATGAAAATATGTTAAAAAGGTAGGCCTATATAAGGAGGTAAGTAGGTAAACTTAGGTGAGTTAAATAAGTTTAAAATAATCTTATTTTACTTTGGGTTTAACCTTTAAGGATGAACTTTTTTTATTGATTCATCCTTTAAATCGCACTTGCATTTTGAATACAATTAATGCACCTATCATATAATTCACATTAAAAAGATGGAAGACAAAAAATAAATATTAAACATTTTAATTGCAAATATGACTAGTTTAATCACAACTTATTTTATAACTATTTCCTTGTATTTATTATATGTTAACATAATTTACCTACTTACCATACTAATTATTATATGTAATAATAGTTAACATATAATATAATATAAATGACTAGTATCATAGGTAACTATTTTATTTTTATGATTATTATGATCTCACTTGTTATAACTAATAATGATAATATTTTATTATTATGATTCGTTGAACATGATTTCTTTCAATTTTGGAAAAAGAGCAACTTACCCCAAATAATGCCATGGCAAAGAGTCCCCATGCTTGTTTCACATAGTTTAACATTATTTTTTTATATATTAATAATGTAAACTCAAGTGGAAAAAATCCAAAAAAATAAAAAATACAAGAAAATGGGTTTTGTATGCATTACCAACAAGTTGCATATTTGGTTATGTTGGGTGGTTTTTGAAAAATTTACAAAATAAAAAAACCCGGGGTTCCATTACAACCTTTATTTGCCTTGGCAAAATTTCTTTATGGATGATCGTCATTTTTCCTACATCTTATTATGGATGATTGACATTTCGATTATAAACAATTTTTTTAAGAAAATCATTGGATCATTCTAAAATTTTCAAAACCCTTCAAAAATTGGTATAATATTTGTGAAACAACCCAAAATAGTCTACAACTCTATATTATGTTATTTGACCTATTAGATTTTTTTGAAAAATTTAGTTACATATTGAAATCATTTTTTTAGATTAACACAAACAATTTTGAAAGAAAAATAAACTCACTTGGGACAATGATTAAAAGAAAAAAACGATGAAAAATAATTGGCATAACGTTGTTTAGAAGAAGAGTTGGTAGTGCACTAAGAAGGATAATTGAAGGTCGTGTTGATAGTGATTGAAAAACAACAAAAAAATTCATAACATCATCAAATAGATGTGTGGCCACTATTTTATTGCAACTTGAAAAACGTGAAATAACAATTTTTGTAAGGTTGTAAATGTGAATGAAAAAGAGACAAAAAATAGGAGAAAGCTAACAACATGGTGGTAATTAATTAAAATGCAACACCTAGTATTTTACAAGATGTTAAAGCAAAAATGTAAAAAATGCCCTACTTTTAAATGTGGCCTTTACTTAAATTAAATCAATTAGTTTAACTTCTGAATGTTAATGTAATTAAATTTATTATGTGCACTTATTTTTAATTCCATGTCAAAATGATTAAACAAGTCATTGAAGATATGGGTTGGTCCCAATTTCAATCTTCACCACATTCCTAGCACCTATATTCCATAATAATATAACACTCACAATAAATTCACACGATTTATTTCCCAAATGGCTTGAAAATAATTTTTTACATCACAATATTTCCAAGTATAGTTTATGAAAAGTTCATGAAAAATCAAATGCACAAATCAACTAATTTAAAAGATTTAATATGCATGGTATTTGGTATCCAATTGGAAAATCTTATTCAACCCTCCAAATTTTTAACCTTATTGTATTTTAGGCCCCATTCATAGAAGAATTGCATGGTTGCATATGTTTGGTTGGTAATTAATATACCCCTTTGATGTTCAAGGTTCCAAAATTGAACATACAATATATTAATGAAACATATTGTAACTACATGGACTTGATCTTTATTGGTTTACACAAACATGGATTTATTTAAAACCAAACATGATGAGTCTTTAGGGCTTTTTTATAAAGATTAGGTCATTGGGTTAGGTAAGGGTCAGCGTCGTAGGTCTATATAAGGTTTATGATTTGTAGGTTTTAAGGTCTTAGGTTTAAGTTCTAGGGTCCTAAATTTTTTTGAGCTTGCTTGCCCAAGAAAAAAAAATGTTAACCACATGGTTATTGGGAACAAAAAGTTATAATTGCATCAACTGTAACTTTTTAAATTATTTAATCATCCATCATTATGTCACATGTTGTGGACATAATTTGAAACTCTTGAACCATGGGGTCAAAACATATGCTAATATGGGTTTGGCCTAGTAAAATGTTCTTAAAGATTAATTTAAAATCTAGATTTAGTTTCATTTTTTTAAAAATAACATTATTTTTGTGAATAAATTATTACTTCTTGTTTTAAAATTTTGTTTAAGTTTTTGAAATTGGACTAGATGGCAAACATGTGCAACCATAGTACCCAATTAAAAAGACCCTTGTCCATCGACTCCAACTAGTCATTTATCCCAAGATCATGATATCATCGTGGGCATTCTTTAATTCATGAATCAACCAAACCATTAAACATTCACATTATTTTGAGTGTAATTATCTAATGATAATTTTTTTTGAAATTGATTACAAATTCTATGTCTGAAAATATAAAACCTAGAAGCAACTTTAAACCTAATTTCAAAATTGTCCCAAATAAGGATTCAAAATTGATCATGCCTTGAGCTTGGAATGGATGAATCTCATAAAGTTTATAACTATTAACCAATGAATCAACAATCTAAAATGTTGGACACAACCTTAGAATTGGCTAGTATTATTTTTTTGAAAATATAATTTAGACTCACAATTAATGGGTCTTCCGTTTTACAAAAACAATTAAATTTGTTCCCAACAATTCTTTTTTAAAAAAAACGAGTTTATCATGTGCAAATGGAACAAACAAAAGTTAAAAAAAAATCCATCATATGCAAATAGAACAAACTAGGATAACAAGTCCATTTTGAAAAGATAAAACAAATGAAGCAAAGTGAAGTCTTTCATATGTGAATAGAACAAACTAAGCAAAAGAAACACATTGTGTGAGCAAGTGGAACAAGTAGCTCATCATCACATAATGATTCTACTTCTTGCAATAAGTTCAAACTTCAAACCAACAACAATTTAAAAATAAAATATGTTCCATGAAGTTCTTAAAAAATAAAACAAAAAAATAACTTACTTTTCACACAATTACATCTATTGAACATTTTTCAAAATGTGAGACTAAATGAACTTTGCATTTGTTTTGTAATCTAACACACTCAATGAACATTCTACAAAAATGTGAAATCAAATGAATTTTACATTAATTTATAACCTAACATTGGTGAACATTCCTTAAAATGTGAGACTAAATGAAAACTTGTTAATTGTTTCTAAAACATGGTGATCTTTCATCAAAACATGAGACCAAAATGAACATTACATTCAAGTATTCATCAAACCCCTATGAATGTTCATGCTTCAAGGTTGCCAAAATTTTGAGATTTTTAAAAAAAATTACCATTTTTAAACAATAACTTTCAACATGTCACCTAAATATACTTTTAACATTTTCAACTTTCCTCTCTTACATGTAACCAAATTTGGCTACTTCCTTTTGTGGATGATCACATGTCTAGCTACAACACAAATATGAAAAAAATGCAAAACAAAAAAGAAAACCTTAGGTCACAAGGTCGACCCAACAAAGGAATAAAATCAAAGTCAACCCATGTGTGAATGGATCTTAAAGGGAACAAACAACATTAGAGAAATAGCTTTCTTTAAAAGTTGATAATGAAGCCAATGAAGATTTGTTTCAAAATGGATGAAATCTATCGATGAAGCAAGGTAATTTGTTTTGTTTTGTTTTGTCACGTTGAGTTTGTTAAAAAAATTCAACACAAAAATAAATGTTCATATTAGTGATGCCACATGAGCAACCAATTGAACTTGTATCCCCAGACAACAAGTTCGAATATAATTAATTAATTAATTTTTATTGATAACCATAACTCCAAGTTTAAATGTAACAAAAATGGGTAAATATCATCATAGGAAGTAGTAGGGAGTGTAAATCATTATTATGTAGGTAGGTAAAGCACTTGGTGATTATGAGGTATATAGATGCATGTGGATGATTAGTACATAGGTTGGTTAAGTTATGGGACATGAATAAAATGAAAAAGTAGTTCATATCCACACACCATCCATCTTGCATGAGTGCACTAGTGGGTGCTAATTCATTTTGACCCTTTACAAATAGTTAATAGGTAATGCACTTAATGACTAATAGGTGTGTAGATGCATGTGGACGGTTAGTAGATAATACATAGCTAATAATTGTGGTTAGGTATAGGACATAGAAACTTGAGGGAAAAAATGAAATGTGAAATAAATGGGTCACATGCAAAAGACATACAACATGTAAAGTACATACAATATTAGTTCTTCAAATGAAATAGCTCTTCAAAACAAATCAAGGCTTTAATTCTTGCAATTTGATTGGCCACATAGCTTGGCACTAACTTATAAAACTATTACAACATTTAAATACCATTTTATTAAAAAAAACTACTCAAAACAATTCAAGGCTCTCATTCTAATTATCAAATTGTTCCCATTAGGCCACACCAAGGCACAAGCCTATGCTGGCATGAAATTGTTACATCATTTGAGTTTTGTGCTACTCTGCACTACCAATGATAATGAAATGAAGAAAAATGAATTTGATTTTGTGAAAATGAAATTCCATTTAGATAAAAATTATGTTGAATGAATTTGCATAATACAAGTTGAATTGAATGCAATTCAATTCTATTTGAAATCGATCAAAATTTCCAAAATTGAATTCAAATACATTGAATGAAATTCAAATTTTATTGAATTAAATCAAGCACAATATTCATTTTCTTTGGATTCAACAAGATTAATGTTCCCATTGAATTTCAATTGCATTTAATTTAATTTAATTTAATCATATTGACTTCAATTGAATACAGATTGGTTGAATTCAACCAAATTATGAAAATTCAATTACAAAAAAAAAATGTTAATTTGTCTTTTCATGTTATCCATGTCACTAGAATTGAAGTGAAAGTTGATTTTCAAAAACAACTATAAACAATTCAAGGCTTCGATGCTTGTAACAATTTGATTGACTAGATAATGCAATATTGTTGTAAAGTTAGTAAGCACAAGCTTAAGCCACAAAACCCTATTTTATTTTTGTATGTCTTTTACACTAACATTATACCCATTGCCTAAATATAGACATGGTTAAAAAATGAGACAAGCTTCAAAAATGAAACTTTACATGTGCACAATTGCGATAGGTTGTGAAAAAATCATGTAAGATTTTCACCAAAAAAAAAATCTAACCCATAAGGGCCATCCAAAATATTTACTAATTCATTTTAATTTACAAAAAAGGAAACCCATTAAGAAACTCAAAATTCCCTATTTGAAAAGTTCATGTGGATAACAAATTAGGTTTTGGGATTAGGTTAAAAGGTAGGGCTTATACACGTGCACTCTTGTGAAGAAATCATGTAAGATTTTGCACATTAGGATGATATCTACCCAATAAGGGCCAATTCAAATAGTTATTTATAATATTTATTAATTCATTTTATTTACTACAGAGAACCAATTAAAAATTTCAAAATTCCCCTTATTGCAAAAATTTATGCCCAAAATTAGGGTTTGAAGATAGGTAAAAACAAGAGGGATTTTACGCATGTGCATACCACGATGATTAAAATTTGACCCATAAAGGGCGAGTGTTTTATTTGAGACAATTTTTGTGGTTTTCTCCATTGGAACAAATTAGGAAACAAAAAAAAAAAAATCTAATGTAAAGGGGATTAAATTAACTAATTTCTGGGAAAAATATGCCAATTTTTCAATATTAAAAAATTGAATAAAATCCTTGGTATTTTATAAGAACCATCCCCAAAAAACTATTTTATTTGTAATTTTTATTGTATAGTCGTTGTTTTTTTTCAAGCCTTATGAACCATTTTTGCCTCTAGTTTTTTCTTGCAAAATGTGTGTTCAAGGCTCATAATTACTTCTTTTCAAAGCAATCAAACATCTAGGTTTGTTGCTTGTAATATTTTTCCCACACAATTAGACATTCGTGGAAGGTGTTTTGAGCAACCACCCTTAATATCTTGAACAAGGTTGGTTTTATTTTGTTTTAATGTTGTGTGCAAGGTTGTTTTTTTCTTTTTTTTTGTTGTCAAAGGATATGAATGATCCATAACATAAATTCGTAGATTTTCAATAACTAAAAAAAAAATTCAGACCACCAAATCCAGCAATCCCATTAGCTTGAAATATTTTTCTTTAGGCCCCTTTCTACCATTTCCATTGGTCCTCTAAACTTCTCACAAACATACAAAACCTTATTACACAAAATCCAACAATTTCATTGGCCATAACATGTTTTCTTTGCATCTAGATGCCAGCCTATTCAACACCTTCTACATACACACATGGTTTAAAAAAAACCCCCTAACCTCTAATGTGGTTATGAGCAAGATTCTTCAAATGCCTCCAACATTAGAAATATGAGTAAGTAGTTTAGGAAACGTTTAGGTAGTTTAGAGTTTGGGCTACTTAAAACAAATTGATGGGCTTACCTTTTAAAAAATGGCCTTTCACAAATTTCTTTTGTTTATAGATTATAAAATCCAACCACTCTATTAAGAGCTGCACATGCCCCCTTAAACCATTATTTTATTTTTAAAATCTTCTTGGAATCTTTTTAATACATTTGTAAAAAAATATTAAAAATTTAAAAAGTTTTTATAATACTATTATGTTAAGGTGTATATTAAAAATATCCAAAAAAATGTCATTAAAAAATATTTTCAAATTGTGTTTTCAATGTCAAAACTATTTTAAGCTTTTTGTATGCAATGGTTACGAGAGGTTAAAAGATTGATTCCAAATTTTTATGACATGTAGATAATGTATTCATAATAACATTTTATAAAAAATTATTCTATTTATATGCACCCATAACTAGGTAGTGTAAGCCTTCTAAGTAGGTATCCTAGGTGACTTAGGTTTACTAGGTAGACCTATTAACCATCTAGGTAACCTACTAACTTAAGTTTATTATAAGTACGTAACCTAGGCGCACTAAGTACAAAATAACATAGACCAGTTAAGCCTAATTGGTAGGTAGCCTCTTTTATTACTTAGGTAAGTAGCCTAAACCACCTAGGCCTACTAGGTAGCTAGCCTAACCTAGGCTATCGAAGTTTATGTGGTATTTATGTACATAGTGTAGGCCATTTAAGCCTAAAAGGTAGGTAGCATAACCTAGGCCACTTAAGCTTATTAAATATGTAGTTTAACTTAAGCCCCCTTAACCTATAAGTTGGTAGGTTACCTAGGTTAACCTAAATATGTAGTTTAACTTAGGCCACCTTAGCCTATAAGCTGGTAGGTTACCTAGGTTAACCTAAGTATGTAGTTTAATTTAAGCCACCTTAGCCTATAAGCTGGTAGGTTACCTAGGTTAACCTAAGTATGTAGTTTAATTTAAGCCACCTTAGCCTATAAGCTAGTAGGTTACCTAGGTTAACTTAAGCTACTTAAGCCACCTAGGCCTATTAGGTAGGTATGTAGATTACCTAGGTTAGGCCACTTAGCTTAATTTATTAATTAGGTAGTGTAAGCTTAGATGTACCTAATAGGCTAGGTTATTTACTTAATATGTTTAGGCTAGGTCTATTAATAGGTTAGTAGGTATTCACATAACTTACTAAATAACATATAAGGCATAGGTAGCTTATTAAGTAGGTATAAACATAATCTCAGTAGGTATCTATAAGGCTTAGTACACTATAACCTACAAGTACATGCATTTATTAATAAATATTTCCTATTTATCTAAACCAACCTACTTATAACCTACCTATTTATGTAAATAACACATAAGAAAACTGAAGTTCATTTAGTGCAATATGTTGAAAAAAATTCATGGAAATTGATTATAAATATGTTGGACCAAAATCATGTTCATTACAATTATATTGTCCAAAAATATCACCTTGTCAGGTGGTGGTGTAATGGTTAAGAATTTGACTCCTCAATGTGGAGGTGAAAAATTCAAGCCCTCACACTTGCAACCTAGGTTACCTTGGTTATTTACGTGACTTAATTAGGTAATTTAGGTTGCAAAGCCTACCACCACTATAATTCATGGTTTTTTAAAAGGTTCAAATTTACTAACTTATCATTTTGATTAATGGACATGTACATTTTGACTAAAGGTTAAGGGCTTGAATGACACATGTATTTGTTGACCGATTAACTTGACTATAATGGTTCATTTGATTAAATACACATAATCAAGTTATATAACCTTAGTCAAAATGACAAATGGTTTTTAGTCAAATTGAACATTTAATCAAAATGGCCAATGATCTTTAATAAAAATGACCAATGGTCTTTAATCAAGTTGAATATTTAATCAAGGTGGCCAATGATTTTTAGTCAGAAACCATATGGTTTACTACTTTATTAATTTACCTTTGACCTATTCATCCCCCTATTTATTTAGTTAACTACTTACCCACGTATTACTCACCCACCCGCCCGCCTACCTTTTATTTACCTACCTACTTACCTACATACCTATTTATATTTTTCATTTTTGTTAACCTACTTAATTACTTACCCACCTATTAACATATTATTTACTTCCCTATCCACCCACATACTTATGTAATTTTAGCCACTAGGTATAACTATTATGTTTAGCCACTAAATTTACCCATTAAGTTTACCCAAATTCTAGCCAAATTTTTATCATTAAGTTTACTTTAAATTTAGCCATTAAGTTTAGCCATTATGCTTAACCATTAAATTTGGCATTAAGTTTAGCTTCAATTAAACCATTAAATTTTGTCAATAGTTAAAGCTTACATTTAGCCACTAAATATACCCTAGGTTTATCTAATATGTTTAACCACTAAAATTATCCACTAGGTTTAGCCATTATGTTTAACCATGAAATTTAGCCTAAATTTAGACACTGTGTTTAATCAAAGTTTAATCATTATGGTTTACTTTAAATTTAGCCATGAAATATGTTTAACCATTAGGTTTATCAACTAAGTTTAGCCATTATGTTTAGCCATGAATTTTAACCATTAGGTTTATCAACTAGGTTCAACCACTATGTTTAACCATTAGATTTAATCATTAAATTTAATCAAGGTTTAGCAACTAGTGTAACCAGAAAGGGAGTGGCCGAACAAGGATTCTGTGATTGTGCATTGTGTGTGAATGCCATGTTCGATGATCAGGGTTCTAGAGTTGATTCCGCCGTCACATTCATTGATGAAGGCGGCGGATTTGATCATTTTTGGAAGGGGTTAGCACTGATCGTGCATGGAGTGCATGGAAGTGTAGCTCTCTAATTGTGTGGGATGGGAGGTGCAGGAGGAAGGCGGCGCATTTGATGAAACAGGACAGTGCCGCATTGATGAGTAAAGGAGATGGTGGCGGAAAAAGTAAGGAAGGACGAAAGCTTAAGAAAGAAGCTTGATTTTTGGAGAAGAAGCTCGGTGGCTGAGGAGAAAGGAGGCGCATTTTTCTAATAGACTGTGTGAGACTGGGAGTATGGAGAGAAGAGGAGAGTGTTAGACAGAGTTGTTGTTTTTTTGGGGATTCTGGAGAAACGTTGCGGAGGGGAGAGAACTTGGCTGAATTGTAATTCTTCGCTACGCAAGTGACTTAGCTAAGTAGGATTAGTAGATGCCTGATGAGTACTCTGGAGTGAGGGAAGCTTGTGCTATCGGGAAACTTTGTAAATTTTAAGCTAATGAATTTGATCATCTAAGATTCTGGCTTGCTGATTTGTCTGAGCAATCGTTGAATCTGTGGAGGTTCAGAAAGAGGAGTCTGCACTGGTAATGGGTGCTTCTCATTGGGGGTTTAGCAGAGTCATAGAACAAAAGTTTAGGACGCAGATTGATGCCGTTGTCATGTTGTTGGTTTAATAGGTAGACCTCCGTTTATTTTCTGTCCGAGCGAGTTCCACAGAGGGGTCGCGTTGTTTAAGACCCTTCCTTTTTTGTATCACAACATGGTTTCGTGTTTGTAGTCGTAGTCGAACCTGTAGATGCTTGGGAAGAATGATTATTGAAGACCATGTCTTCATCTAGAGGAGAGGAAGTTCTTGCAGAGATACTGACTCAGGAAACTGATGAACTACAGCTTGTCAGCAGATTTGATTTCTTTACTGTTCAAAACGAACCACAAAGGGGAGCAGTAATTTTGTGTTTTCTAGGTTTTGGAGTAGTGAGGCTTGTAGGAATAGATCCAGACGAAGCTCGAGTTGGAGATATTGCAGTAGAAGTAGTTCATAGTGGGTTTTATACTCGTGCTCAAGTTTGGTTGAAGGTGACAGATGGAGCAAGGGGGTGGGTGTTGACCTCATAATTACAGACCCAATTCTACTTCACCTCCTATCTTGCGTAGGGTAACTCTTTTGTTTGCTGAGAGACAACGTGGTGTACCGAGGTTAGGAGACATTTGGATACCTAAGATTGTTGTGTCGCCTAATCATTTTGTTAGGTTGTACATTCCTGGTGTGGAATATACGTTTCAGGAGGGCGATCATCTACTCAGGGTGGAGCATGGTGGATCTAGATCTCGTCTTATGAGCTGGAGGATATGGTGAAATCAGGAGGGAGAATGGCAATTCCAACAGGAATCGACAGATGAGCAGAATTTTTCCACTGTTGCTTCTAATTTTGCACCTCTGACATAAGTTGCGGAAGGAGTTCAGTCTGAGTTTGATCAGTGGCTCAGATAAAGTTTTGTTTTTTTTTTTCCAAAAATCAGAGTTGAGCTCCAAAGACTGAGAAGTTGGTTGCTTCTGTTGACACTTGATTGTGATCGGAAGACTATGTTCTATAGACAGTGTTGCAATTTTGATTTGTTGCTAAATACTTGTAAGATGACTAGTCCCCAGGGAATGGATGAGTTGTTTTGGGGACGAGATCATGAAGATGTCAATGACTGGGCGGAGCGGCTCACGATGGCGGCCGAAGTGCGCGATCTGAACACTGACAAACTTTTCAAGATCGCTAAGTTGAATTTGCGGGGTCGAGCCAAGGAGTGGTTCAAAAGGCTACAACCGGCACCAACTGATTGGGCTGAATTGAGGACCCTGATCGTGCAAAAATATGGTAATATCGATACTAATGACATCCGGATGAAGTTGGATGCCATCAAGCAAGAACCAAAGGAGCGGATGCAGAAGTATTTCGAACGCCTCGACAGGTTGTTTTAGATAGGCAGGATACCAGATGCTGAACAACGAAGGAGGTTTTTGGCCAAGCTAAGGCTTGAGATTCGGAAATTATGTGTAATAAGAACATTTACTGACATTGAAGAGCTGGTGGGTGCAGCCACTGAGCTCGAGAGGGTTTTGGGAGAAATAAGAGAGACTCCATTCGAGCCTCTGAAGGAGGAGCAAGACAAGGGAGTCGAGGAAACGTTGATGGAGAAGCAGGTGACCGCTTTGAATGACACATTGGTTAACCTTATCAAGAGGAATGTGCCGAATTCTATTGCATCATCTTCTTCCACAATGTCCAGCGGGTGCCAGATCTGCAAAGGAGGTGACCATATAGCCACAGCATGTCCGAAACTCAATGAACCACGGCCGAAATGCGCCAAGTGTAGAATGTTTCATAGGACAGAAAACTGTGGGGTCAAATGTTCTTTCTGTGCAGGGTTGGGACACTTGGAGGACCGATGCTGGAAGAAGGCCAAAGATGGAAGGTCGCATTCTGGAGTGGCAAATTTCGTAGAAGTCTTGCTCAATGATGAGGAGGCAATGCGGCAGCAACTTAACAGGTTGTGCGGCAATCAAGAGGTATTTTCGTATACTCGGGTGCCAAGAAGGAGGATGCCCATTGAAGTGACACCAACAGGTAATGTACCATCTCCTGAAGTTCAAGGAGAAGGCACAGGAGTGGGTCGGGAGACTACTGTCAAGTCAAAAATTCTCTCACATTTTATTAAAGGGAAGATTTCCTTTAGCCCAATGGAGATAATTTTGATGATCCCAGGAGAGTTGGAACATTTAGAGAGTCTAATGAAGTTAGCTCTTAGGAAGAAGGATGCCGAAACTGTGAATGATCAGGTGTCTGTTGTTTCGCCAATCCCGGCAATTAGGCGAATCTGTGTTGACAAAACGAACATGAACAAGACCCTCCATTTGCTAGTAGAGATAAATAGATGCGTGATAGAATGACTTGTGGATATAGGGGCATGCATATTTGTCATGGCTGTTGCTGTAGTTAGGGAGTTGGGGATGATGCATCTGATAGTTGGATCCGAGACCTATAAGACTGCATCAAGAGTCGTCACTCATGCACTAGGTCGGATTGATGAAGTACCCGTAGTGGTTAGTGGAGTTCAGTGTACCATGACCCTTATGGTGGTGGACACAGACAGTTACGATGTGTTGCTAGGATTGGATTTCTTGATGAAGATCGGAGCCATCGTAGATGTGGAGCGAGGTCTGATACAAGTAAGAAAGGGACCGGGAGCTGATGTGGAGGTGTTACCCTTGACGATGGTGAATTTGTTGCAGAGAGTGAATTCAGAATCTCAAATACAAGATACCCCATCCATCATGATGAGAACGCACAACGATGGTGATGCTAACTGGACATTAGACCACGATCATGCGATCATGATTAAGAAAGATGGATCGTCCACATCGACCTCAGATGAGGATACTGATGACAGTGAACGCAGTGATCCAGAGTCCAACCAATTGTAGCAAATTGATTGTGATAATGAATTCGGAGATACTGAATTGGAGGAGCTGGTGGAGTCAGAAGGACCTCAGGAGATTCTGCAACTAATAATCCAGGAGCAGGCGGATGATATCATGAAGGAAGAAGTCACTGACTCTGACAATTATGCTGATTGGATTCAGTGGATGTCTGATGCAGAGTAGAATAGACAGGCGATGTATGAATCCACATAGGATTTACCTGTCCCATTGCTACTGCAACCCAGCCCAGCCCACAATCCTTCAATTCCAGTGTTGTTGTAGACTATTCAGGTGAAAAATGGTGACCTTGATGGCAAACCCATTGAGCAATTGGCATCTTCCAGTCAGCAAGAGATGGTCAATAGGTGGAGGGAGATCTGCTAGCAAATCAAGATCGACACAGGATTGGATGATCAAGGACATCGACTAATTTGGGGAATTCTGGAACGACACCAAGATGTCTTTGTTTGGAACAAGGGGGAGTTAGGATGTTGCACCATCGGGGAGCATTGTATAGACACGCAAGGATTTCCACCTTGCAAAGCATCTCCTGGTCGATTGTCTTACCAGGAGGAAGTTCAAGTGAAAAGGCAAATAGATGTTCTGGTTGATCTGGGTAAAATGAGACCTAGCAACTCCGAATATGCATGTCGGGTGACACTGCCGATGAAGAAAGATGGGAGCAGGCATTTCTGTGGAGACTATCGACCACTCAACGCACAGACGCGTCGAGATTCATTTTCGATGCCACTTGTGGAGGATGTGATTGATCAGCTGGGAAACTCATCCTGGTTCATTGCCCTAGATCTGCAATCAGGATTCTGGCAAATTGCATGGCTCCCGAAGATGTGAAGAAAACGGCCCTGATCACTAAGACTGGGCTCTATGACTGGACGGTCATGCCTTTCGGTCTCAAGAATGCGACCAGCACATTCACAAGAACAATGTCATCAGTCTTCAAGGAAATGGGAAACAAGTTCCTAAAGGTGTTTGTTGATGATCTTAACATCCACAGTGAGAATTGGGAGGACCACCGCCGACACTTGGGCGCTGCGCTATCCAGACTCACGGAAGTAAACCTGAAGCTGAACCCAAGTAAATGTTGTTTTGCTACTAAAAGCATTGTGTTCCTGGGACATGTGGTCAGTAGGGCGGGCACTAAACCAGATCCTGGTAAAATTGATGTAGTGCTGCGTTTTCCAGAGCTAAATACGATTACCAACGTTAGATCCTTTTTAGGATTGATAGGGTACTACCGAAAATACATTAGAAAATACTCAAGGTTGGCTAGTCCTTTATTTGAATTAACGAAGAAGGATGTGCCGTTTGTATGGAATCAGGATTGCCAGTGGGCGTTTGATGCATTGAAGAGAGCACTGGTGGAAGCTCCCATACTTGTACGTCCTGACTTTAAAAAACCATTTTGTCTTGATGTTGATTGGTCGACGAAGGGTGTTGGCGCCATCCTATCGCAGAGGGAGGGCAGATTTGAGAAAGTTGTGGCGTATGCCAGCAAGGGCTTGATTGAGGTACAAAGAAAGTTCCACCCTATGGAAGGAGAGTGCTATGCATTGATCTAGGGCATCATGCATTTCAGATAGTACCTTCACAGGACGCATTTCATCTTGAGGATAGACCACAAGCCGCTTGAATGGTTGGCAATAGTGTTAGATGCAAATGGAAGGAGAGGAAGGTGGATCGACATGCTGCAAGATTTCAGCTTTAAAATTTTGCATAGACCAGGAATGAGGCACAGCAACGCTAATGTGTTGAGTAGAAATCCAGTAGGGTAGGCCACAGATGATGATGATTTCAGTGAAGAGGTCCAGGATGTTGGGACCATGCCAGAAGATCCAACTGAGGCGACGGAAAGTATGTTCTCTGTTTAATATGGTCAGATTAGTTCGGACTAGACTAGTTTGGATTCAGGAGGCATGCAAGGAGGCTCACAGAGCACCGTTGGTGTTGCTTTGGCATCAACCATTGGCGTTGCTCAGCTGATCACCTACTGTTTGTGCTTGATGTTGTGATTAAGGAAAGCCAAGATGAGGAAGGTAGCTCATCTGTGGAAGATGTGGAAGGAGCAAACACTAAAGGAGATCAAAATTCGAGACCTCCCGATGGTAAGCGAGCTCTAAAGGAGAGGAGGACTTAATACTATGATAGGCAGCAGTAGTTGGAGCTGGTGTTGGCAGCTCAGCAAATGTCTAAATTGGGGGAGCATGAGTCGAATTTCATGCACTAGTAGAAAATGGCCATTTTATAACTAGTCCATGTGACTAAGTTTTAGTTGCAAGCGACATTTGCAACTAAAATCTTAATAGTCGCGTTGGATAAGTGGCAAACGACACTAGTCGCAAACGACAATGAATTTTGGATGAAGGAAAAAGTCAACAAAATACGCCTTCATCCTTTGACTTGTCATATACGTATTGTCATTTACAACTAGGATGCGACCTTTTTGGTGAACAATGGGAACAATTTATGTGTTGCCACGTGTCCCAACTTTTAATAATTGAATTTTTTTTTATTCTTTTGAAATAATCCAAGAAGTTTAATTTTTATGTTTATATGGTTTAAATTGTGACACGTGGAATATTAATAGAATTTGTCCAAATTTAATTTAAATCAATATTTAGGTATGTAGGTTGAACTAGGTACCTACCTACCCATATAGGCTAAACACCTATCTAGATAGGACCTATTTACCTACCTAGGCCAAATACCTACTTAGGTAGGTATGTAGGTAGAAAAGTAGGTAGGTAAGTTAGGGAAGTATGTAGT
>Ga0209611_10006009_pt1 | contig 20102 bp, 19 predicted proteins | sample S1TSphgellanicum_3_FD_187693 | JGI IMG/M metagenome (GOLD analysis project Ga0209611, IMG submission 187693) | Host-associated microbial communities from peat moss isolated from Minnesota, USA - S1T2_Fc - Sphagnum magellanicum MG (SPAdes) (version 2) | ecosystem: Host-associated > Plants > Peat...
ACTTCATTAGGCCGCGTCCGCTGCGCCAACGCCCAATCCTCAAAACCCACCTGCTTGTCCTCCGGTTGTTGCATCCCTTATCGACGCAACCTCGCCACCGCTCGTTCAATCATTTTGCAGAGGTCTCCTTCAGGGCTTGCTGCGTTTTCAATGGGCAAACCCAGGGCTGGCGCCCTGGGCTATTTCAGGTGGCCCTTTCAGGGCCAATTTCAGCCCTGATAAAAACTTTCGATCAGGGACTTGAAGTTGTTTTCGCGGATTTTGACGATGCCCATTTCGCGGCGCGCGTTCTCGGCGGAATCGCTGGCGTGCGCGGCGTTGACCATGATGGTCGAGCCGAACTCGCGGCGGATGGAGCCGGGGGGCGCCTTGGCCGGATCGGTCGGCCCGAGGACCTCGCGGATTTTCTTCACCGCGTCGATGCCTTCGTAAATAACGATGATGCACTTTTCCGTGCCGGGCTCGGTGCGGGCCTCGCCCTTGGTGTCGGCGGAAACGCGGCCGGTCATGAACTTGACGATGTTGTTGAACTGCTGGTCGCCGGCCATGGGCCCGAGCATCCTGGTGAGCTGCGCCTGCATTTCCTCGGTGACGGGCAGGTTGAGCGCGGAGTGAAGGAGGTCCTTGGCGCGCTCGCCGATGGCCGCGCCGAGCGCCGCCTTCAGCACGTCGCGCACGGGGCCGTAGAAGTCCTCGGCCTCGGCGACGGACATGCGGTGGACCTTGATGCCGGTGATGGCGAGGCCGGTGCGCGAGAAGATATCGAGGATGTTGCCGGGGCGGCCGCTGGGGAACTTGAAGTTGTCCGGCTTGATGATGACGAGCGTGCGCTCGTGCTTGGGATCGGAGACGGTGGGCACGGCCTTGTCGAGCACGCCGCCGTCGGTGTCGCTGTACTTGGCCCAGATCTTGAGCTTGGTCTTGGCTTCCTCGATGTTGGGCGACGCGAGCACGGCGGGCTCGAAGTAGCGCACGGAGCCGTCGCGGTTGAAGACGATGTCGCCGTAGGTGTCGCGGATCGATTCGCCGCCGATGAGCTTTTCGTGGAAGGTGCCGACGCACTTGCGGATGCGGCTCACGGCGTTCTCGCCGCGGAAGAGCAGCATCATGACGCGCTCGCGCTGGCCGGTCTGCGGATCGGGCGCGAGGTTTTCCTTCACGTAGTCGCGGATGAGCTCCTGGATCTTGCGGCTCTGCGGGTCGGCGTCGGTGACGATGTTCTGGCAGTATTCGTCGATCAGCGCCTGGCTCGGCGCGAACATTTGCGCGCCGACGAGGTCCAGCGACGTGCGCGTGAGCAGCCGCGCCAGCACACCCCCCGTGCGCGATTTATAAATCGTATAGGGGTTGATGATAACGTAGCTGAGCTCTTCGGCCATAAAGGGTAATGACCGTAAAGGTTGCTGGAACAAGGGTCAAACGCAAACTATGAGGGGAGTTTCGCGCGGAGGACTGAAGAGGACTGCAGAGGAGGAGTTCCGTGGTAGCCCGCGACCTCCGGGCGCGGGGGTAGCGGGATGATCGCACCCACGATTCGGTTACGAATAGTCATCGCTCCCGTCGCCCGGCGGTCGACGGCTGCCGCTTTTCGATTAGGTCTTAGTTTTTGTGATGAACAATCACTGTATAGCGAGCGAGATCGAGGCCCGGCACTAACGTGTGACTCGGGACAAAAGTTGCCAGTAGCAGATCACCGCTATCAGCGGCACCAAAGCCGCCGCCGACAAGACAACGACTCCCAATGACAATGAGGCCAGGATATTCAAGCTCGCGTCGCGGCGGTGGCTCGCTTAAATCGGGCATGCCATGGCGCGTTTGGCTGGCGCTAGTTGTAATTTTGGGCGGCGACTGCGCAGTAGCTGAGCCTCTTATTCCCGCCAAAGACGGGATTCAGTACATCCTGCCGCGGGGCGATTTTGTCATCGCCTCGACCAAGGACGGCCTTTACCGGGCCTCACTGAGCGACAAAGTCTGGCATAAGATCGTTACGCCTGCGGATATGCCGGCAGATGGTTACCTAACGGAACAGGACGCCACCTCACCTCGGCTCGCTTATTATACCGACACAGGCTTCGAGTCCTGGAGGATGTCCCCCTTTATCACCAAAGGGTCACTTTATCTCTCGCCAGACAATGGCGTAACCTGGAAGAAGGTCATGGACGGCAATGTGCTGCACGTTTTTCTACACCCCGACGGTGCGATCTATGTCGCCACGGAAGAGCTCTCGAAGGTCCCCTTCCCGCCCGGTGGCGACTCGATTTCAATCGGCGCGCCCGACGGAACGCAACTCTACCCCCATGAGCACCTGCGGATGAGCCGGGATGACGGCAAGACGTGGCGCGACATCACGCCACCCGCGCGGGCCACATTCGGAATCTCGGGTATTTTCCGCGACCCGGACCATCCCACTCTTGTCTGCGTCAGGAGCAACCAGATGCAAGGCGTTACCTCTTTCGGGCATGATGACCTGAGGACGTTCATCGATCAGGCCGTCGATGAGAACTTTCATTGGAGCGAAACGAGCCTGGAAAAATGGCATGGTGGAAGAATGGTCCCCGTCGTCCACTGGCCGCCGATAGGCCACCACACGCTGTACGCCACTCTGGGCAATTACTTTGCATTTCCGTTCCCCCCGACTGGGAGTAATCTGGCGTTGCCCCGGGAGACGCTCGTTACCGACAAGCCGGCCTATCGCTTTCGGCTGAACGAGTTCATGTTCGTGACAGTGACCACCAAGTTTTTAGTCCCAGACCCGCCGATCCAATTAACCGACATGAAAGACGAGACCGCATTCTGGAGCCTGCGTCTCCGGGATCCCGACGGCCGAATTGTAATTGTCGGGGGCAGGAGCGGAGAGTTGGGTGTCATCGGAGATCCCGATCAAGCCGCCCACCGCGCAAAATACGCCAACGATCCCTATCTGATCAGGCAACAGGTGGACCAAGGGCACCCCTACCAGCGGTTCGTCAACCTTCAGAAACTGTACAAATTCTCCAAGCCCGGGAAATACCTAGCCGAGCTCATATACGACGACAGCGCGTTTGATCAACAAGCAGGGGTTGATTTCGGCACGGCGGGGTTTGAAGTCGAGATTAAGCCGTAAAGCAGGGATTCCCTTGGCAGCGACCTTTGCCTCTGGGCTTGCCATCAGAGTTTCCTTTGCTTTAATCGCAGCTTTCCGCGTGTGCTCGTGGGGCTTTATTAGTTTATTTACATCACCTAGGTGAAAATTTCCCTAATCTTGTGCTTGCCTCTGCGGACTTTCCCGCAATGATGTCCCCTCCCAATTTTCAGGACGTACCATGACGCTTTTTTCGCATCTTCCTTTTGCTGACGTGGCCGAGACCGGCACGGTCACCACCGCGGCGGAAGAAGGCCTGACCAAGTCGCCGGTCGATCTGTATAACCTCTTCGGTTTCGAGATCACCAACTCGATCATCTCGGAGGTTGTCGTCACGCTTATCATCATCTCGGTCATTCACTTCGCCATGCGCAAGCCGACGCTGGTGCCGAGCGGGATGCAGAACTTCGTGGAATGGATCGTGGAGTCGATGCGGAACTTCCTTGAGCTGCTGATGGGCCGCGAGACGACGGCGCGCGGTTTTTGGTACTTCGCCGGGCTGCTGGTTTTCATCGCGCTGGGCAACCTGCTCGCGCTGGTGCCGGGCGTCGGGACGTTCGGCCAGGGCCACGACGTGAACGGCCACTTCGAGGTGACCAAGCCGTTTCTGCGCGGCATGAACGCGAACGACAACCTGACGGCGGCGTACTCGGCCATCTTCTTCGTCATGTTCTTCTACTGGTGTTTCCGCGCGGCCGGCGTCGGCGGCTTTTTGATGCACATCTTTGGGCCGAAAGTTCGCTTCAAGAATATCTTCGCGGACTGGACCTTCATCCTGATTTTCTTCGTCGTTGGCTGGGTCGAGGTCATCACGATCCTTTTCATTCGCCCGATTGCGTTCACCTTCCGCCTTTACGGCAACATTTTCGGCGGCGAGTACCTGCTGGACTCGATGTACAAGCTTTCGCCGCATTTCGCTTTTTTGATCCTGACGCCGTTCTACTTCTACGAGCTGCTGGTCGCGCTGGTGCAGGCCTTCGTCTTCTTTGTGCTGACGGCGGCGTTCACCGGGCTGATCACGAACGACACGAGCCACGGCTCGCACGACGAGAAGAAGGAAGGGCACGCCCACTAAACTTTTGACGCGGCCCGGAGGGCGGGACGAGTCGAATACCAACTAACCAACAACCAACACATCAAGGAAAAGCATATGTTTCACGAAATCCTCGCCCAGGCGGCGGCCACGGGCCTTACGGGCAGCACCTCAGCGATCGAAGTCGGTCTCGCCGCCGGCGGCGCGGCCATCGGCATCGGTGCGGTCGGCGCCGGCGCCTCGCAGGCGGTCGGACGCAATCCCGGCGCGGTCGGCATCATCCTGGCGATCTCGCTGACGATCATCGCGATCTCGGAAGGTACGTTCATTCTGACCGCGTTCGTGTTGGCCAAATAACCCCTAATCGCGCGTCCCGGTTCGTCCGGGGCGCGGGCTGAAGCGCCATGACACTCCCCTATCCTCATTTCGCCGACCTGTCGGACATCGCGACGAACTTCCAGAACGTCGGGTTGTCCACCGGCTTCACCGTGCAGCAGTTCATCGCGCAGATCGTGGCCGTCACGATCCTGTTCCTCGTGATGTACAACTTCGCGTGGAAGAAAGTGCTCGTGATCCTGGAGGAACGCCGCAAGGCGATCGAGCAATCGCTGAAGAACGCGGACAAGATCAAGCAGGAGCTGGCCGATGCCGAGGCGACGCGCCTGAGCATCATCCAGAAGGCCAATGAGCAGGCGACGAAGATCATCGCCGATGCGGAGAAGAGCGCCGCGGTGGTGGGCGAGCGCCGCACGCAGGACGCTGCGCGTCAGGCCGAGGACATCATCAAGAGCGCCCATGAGGCGGCCGTGCTGGACCGCAACCGCCTGATGGCGGAGTTGAAGTCGCAGATCGGCGCGCTGGTCATCCAGACGACCGAGAAGGTCGCCGGCAAGGTCCTCACGCCCGCCGACCAGGCCCGGTTGAACGACGAGACGCTGCGCAACGTTGAAGCGCGCAATAACTAATTCTCCGACGAAACACCTGCGATGAAAATCGACCGCCATTCCCGAGTGCTCGCCAAGAAGGCGCTGCTGGCCGCGCGCAACGGCGACGGCTCGATTGATGAGGCGAAGATCCGCGAGCTGGTCACGCTGTTCGTGGACAACAAGCCGCGTAATTACATTGCGGTGCTCACCTACCTGACGCGGCTGATCGAGCTGGCGCAGGAGGAAAACACGGTGCGGGTGGAGAGCGCCGTGCCGCTGCCGGACAAGGGCGCGAGCGTCTTCGCCGAGCTGGAACGCCGCTACGGCAAGGCCGCGAGCACCGTTTATGAGGAGAATCCCAAGCTGCTCGGCGGGCTGAAAATCCGTCGCGGCAACAACATTTGGGACGGGTCGCTCAGCGGCCGTCTCGGCCGGTTGCAGCAGGCGCTTTCCGCATAAACATACAACTTAAATTTAGAACGAAGAACGACTGAAATTGGACAGGATTAAGAAGATTAAGATGATGGGTTTGAGTCCGATCCCATCCTGTTAATCCTCTTAATCCGGTCAAAAAAACGAATCCCATGAGTACCCTACTTGAAGAAATCAAAGCCCAGATCGTCGCGCTGAAAACCGACGTGGCGCAGACCAACGTCGGCACCGTCCGCGAAATATCCGACGGCGTGGCCAAGATCGAAGGCCTGTCCGACGCCGCGCTGAACGAAATGCTCGACCTCCCCGGCGGCGTCACCGCCATCGCGCTCAATCTTGAGGAAACGGAAGTCGGCGCGATCATCATCGGCGACTTTGAAAAGATCAAGGAAGGCGACGAGGTCCGCACCACGGGCAAGCTGCTGCAGGTGCCGGTGGGCAAGGCGCTGCTGGGCCGCGTGGTCGATGCGCTGGGCAAGCCGATCGACGGCAAGGGCGAGATCAAGACCGATGTCTTTTATCCGGTGGAAAAACTCGCGCCGGGCATCATCCAGCGCAAGTCGGTCAGCCAGCCGGTCTCGACCGGCATCACCGCGATCGACGCGATGATCCCGATCGGCCGGGGCCAGCGCGAGCTGATCATCGGCGACCGCGCCACGGGCAAGACGACGATTGCCATCGACACGATCATCAACCAGGCGCGGATCAATCGCGAGAACGAGGGCAAGGAAGGCTTCCGCCCGCTCTACTCGATCTATGTCGCGGTGGGCCAGAAGAACGCGAACGTCGCGCGCGTGGTCGATACGCTGACGCAGACCGGCGCGCTGCCGTACACCATCATCGTGTCGGCGACGGCGTCGGATTCCGCGACGAGCCAGTACCTCGCGCCGTTCGCCGGCGCCGCCATGGGCGAATGGTTCATGAATAACGGCATGGATGCGCTGATCATCTACGACGATCTTTCCAAGCACGCCGCCGCGTACCGCCAGATTTCGCTCATCCTGAAGCGTCCGTCGGGCCGCGAGGCGTATCCGGGCGACGTGTTCTACCTGCACTCGCGTCTGCTCGAGCGCGCCGCGCGCCTGGGCGAGAAGTACGGCAATGGTTCCCTCACCGCGCTGCCGATCATCGAGACGCAGGCGGGCGACGTGTCCGCGTACATCCCGACGAACGTCATCTCCATCACGGACGGGCAGATTTACCTGGAAACCGATTTGTTCTACCAGGGCATTCGTCCGGCGATTTCGGTCGGTCTGTCCGTGTCGCGGGTGGGCAGCGCCGCGCAGATCAAGGCGATGAAGCAGGTCGCCGGCAAGATCAAGGGCGACCTCGCGCAGTACCGCGAGCTCGCGGCCTTCGCGCAATTCGGCTCCGACCTGGACGCCAAGACCCGCGCGCGTCTCGATCGCGGCGTGCGCGTGGTCGAGGTCTTCAACCAGAAGAACTATCACCCGATTCCGGTCGAGCTGCAGGTCGTGACGCTCTGGGCCGTGCAGAACGATTTCTTCGACAAGGTGCCCGTGGACAAGGTGAAGGACTTCCAGGGCAAGCTGGTCGATTTCTTCTCCACCCGCCAGGGCGACATTCTCGCGAAGATTCGCGAGAAAGGCGCCATCGACGATGAGCTTTCCAAGAAGCTCAAGGAAGCCGTCGGACAATTCGCGGAGACCTACACGGCCTAAAAGAAAGGCAAAGGGACAAGGGTAAAAGGAAAAAGGACTGACCTTCTTTCCGCCACCTTTGCCCTTGGCCCTTTAACCTTTTCCCTTCCCCAATGCCCAACCTTCGCGACATCCGCCGGCGCATCAAGTCGGTCAAGAACACCTCGCAGATCACCAAGGCGATGCAAATGGTGGCCGCGACAAAGATGCGCCGCGCCCAGCAGGCCGCGCTGGCGCTGCGGCCCTATTCGGACCGCCTCGACGAACTGGCCGCCAACATGTACGCCAACATCGGGCCGGCTGAGGTCAGCCACCCGCTCCTGCAAAAGCGCAGCAAGGGCGGCAAGACGGCGGTCATCGTGATCTCCACCGAAAAAGGCCTGTGCGGCCCGCTCAACACCAACCTGCTGCGCGAGGTGTTGAAGAACGACGGCCCGGACAAGGTCTATATTAGTGTCGGCAAGAAGGGCCGCCAGGTGCTGGTGCGGTTGAAGAAGAACCTCCTGGCCGATTTTGAGCTGAAGGACAGCGCGTCCCTCGCCGACTGCAAGGTGATCAGCAAGTTCGTGCTCAAGAAATTCGAGGAGGGCGCGTTCGACGCCGTGGAGATTTACTACAGCCGCTTCATCAACACGCTTTCGCAGGTGGCGACGCGCGCGCCGCTTATTCCCATCGGTGCGGAGCATCTCGCCACGGCCCAGGCGCTGGGCACCGCCAAGCGCGAGGAGCAGGCCCATGGCGCGGACGGCAAGGGCGGCCCGGCGCTGGTCTACAATTTCGAGCCCGACGCGGCGGAACTGCTGGGCAACCTGCTGCCTTATTACATCCACCTGCTGCTGTTCGACAAGGTGCTGGAGTCGCGCGCGTCGGAGCACAGCGCGCGCATGGTGGCGATGAAGGCCGCCACCGACAATGCCAAGCAGCTCGTGAAAGACCTTACGCTGGAATACAATAAGGCCCGCCAGGCAGCGATCACCAACGAGATCCTCGAGATCGCGTCGGCCGCGGCGGCGATGAGTTAATTTTGACGGAATCACCCTCCTGAAGCGTCTAATCGAGATATGAAAAAAGGTGTGATTCTTTGCTCGCTGAGCCTTGCCCTCCTGTCGGCGCCGCTGCTGGCGTGGGCCGGGGCCAACCCCGACTTCGACGAGGACGCCAAGCCGATCCTGCGCATGCAGCCGGGCCTGCTCAACTACGTGCGCGCTCACTTCGACGTGAAGGAAACGGGCAAGGCCAAGTACCCGGGCGACGACGACCGCCGTCCCGCGCCGCCGTACATCTTTCGCGCCCGCGCCATCGGTTCCGAGGGGCCGTACAACATTCGCCTCCTGATCCAGCCCGGACCGGCCGGCCGCATTCTGTGCGTCGTACCGCCGACCAATGGCGCGCCCGGCGGAGCTCCGCCGCAAGTCGCGCAGCAGCCCCCGCAACAGGAACCGCCGCCGGAGCCTTTCCAGCCGCAGGAAGCGCAGCCGACGTATCAATCGCCCGCGCTGAGCCAGGGCGAGGTCAAGCCCATCGTTCCGCCAAATGCCCAGCAACCGGCGCAAAATCCCGCGCCGCAGCAACCCGCGCCCTCACCCTCTGAACCGACCGCCGATACGCCTTCCGGCCCCACGGCCGACACGCCCTCCGGCCCGATCGCCCCGAGTTCGTCGTCGACGGGATCGGCCAATCCTCAGCAGAACCTCGCGCCGCCGCCCGACCCGGCTCCGGGCCAATAGGCGCCGAGATTTACACTGGCGATTACGCGCACCATCCTTATACTCCCTCCTCCTTTCGATACGCATTTAACCCAAGCAAACATCCTATGGTCGCAACCGCCTCCCCCACTGCAAACGTCGGCAAAATCACCCAAGTCATCGGCCCGGTCGTCGATGTGGAATTCTCCGACGGTCACCTGCCCGCGCTGCTCAACGCACTGACGGTCGATTACACCCTCAACGGCAAGCCGGCGCAGCTCACGCTCGAAGTACAGCAGCACCTCGGCGAAGGCTGGGTGCGCGCGGTCGCCATGTCGCTGGCTGAAGGCTTGAAGCGCGGCAACGAGGTGAAGGACACTGGCGCGCCGATTTCCGTCCCCGTGGGTGAAGGCGTGCTTGGCCGCATCTTCAACGTGCTGGGTGAGCCGACCGATGAACGCGGCCCGGTGAAGTTCGAAAAGCGCTATTCCATTCATCGTCCCGCGCCCACCCTCCTCGACCAGGACACCAAGTCCGAGGTGCTCGCCACCGGCATCAAGGTTATCGACCTGATCTGTCCGTTCACCAAGGGCGGCAAGGTCGGCGCGTTCGGCGGTGCGGGCGTCGGCAAGACCGTCGTCATCATGGAGCTGATCAACAACATCGCGAAGGTGCACGGCGGCTACTCCGTGTTCGCCGGCGTCGGCGAGCGCACGCGCGAGGGTAACGATCTCTATCATGAAATGTCCGAATCCGGCGTCATCAAGCAGGACAAGCTGGAGGACTCCAAGGTCGCGCTCGTCTACGGCCAGATGAACGAGCCTCCCGGCGCACGCATGCGCGTCGCCTTGAGCGCCCTCGCCATGGCGGAATATTTCCGCGACGAGAAAAACCAGGACGTGCTCCTCTTCATCGATAACATTTTCCGCTTCTCGCAGGCGGGCTCGGAAGTCTCCGCGCTGCTCGGCCGTACGCCGAGCGCGGTCGGTTATCAGCCCACTCTCGCGGCCGAAATGGGCCAGCTCCAGGAGCGCATCACTTCCACGAAGAACGGTTCGATCACCTCGTTCCAGGCCGTCTATGTGCCCGCGGACGACTTGACCGATCCGGCGCCGGCGAACACCTTCGCGCACCTTGACTCGACCATCGTGCTCGAGCGTTCCATCGCGGAGCTCGGCATTTATCCGGCGGTCGATCCCCTCGCCTCCACCTCGAAGGCGCTCACGCCCGAGATCGTCGGCGAGGAGCACTACGCGGTCGCGCGCGGCGTGCAGAAGATTCTGCAGCGCTACAAGGATCTGCAGGACATCATTTCGATTCTCGGCATGGACGAGCTTTCCGCCGACGACAAGCTGCTGGTTGCGCGCGCGCGCAAAATCCAGCGCTTCCTCAGCCAGCCGTTCAGCGTGGCGGAAGTCTTCACCGGCACGCCGGGCGTGCAGGTCTCGCTCGCGGACACGGTGCAGGGCTTCAAGGAAATCCTCGACGGCAAGCACGACGACGTCGGCGAATCGGACTTCTACATGAAGGGCAACATCGCCAGCATCAAGTCCTAATCAAAGGCAAAGGGATAAGGGCAAAAGGAAAAGGGACTGACTCCATTTCCGAACCTTTTCCCTTTGCCCTTTAACCTTTACCCTTCTTCCCATGGCCACGCTCAAACTTGAAATCATCACGCCGCAGGCGAAGATCTTCTCGGAAGACGCCGATTTCGTGCAGATCCCCGCGGTCGAGGGCGACATGGGCATCTTCCCGCAGCACGAAACGACCGTGACGGAAATCAAGGCGGGCGAGCTGCTCATCACGCGCCAGGGCCGCGTCGAGGCCATGGCCATCGGCGAGGGTTTCGTCGAAATCCGGCCCGACAGCATCGCGATCCTGACCGATGACGCGGTGGCCGAGAAGGACATCGACGAGGCCAAGGCCGAGGAGGCGGTGAAGCGCGCCGAGGAATTGCTGAAGTCGAATACGCTCGAGGGCGAGGAACTCGAAGCCACGCAGGCCGCCTTGGCCCGCTCGCTCGCGCAGATCAAGGTCCGGCGCCGACGTCATTCCTAGCCGCCGCACGCTGCAGCCAAACCGCATTGAAAATGCGGATCTCCTCGGGCAACCCGGACAACTTGTTGTCCGGGTGCACGCAGCGCACAAGAAGCAGCCGACAATGTGCGCACCGTCTCGGTGGCTTCTTGTGCCTCGACCGAAGTTTCGGTCGAGGCACCCGGACAACAAGTGGTCCGGGCCACCCAAAGGCATCTTTCAGCGTGACCGCGGGCAGATTCTTGTCAGCCTCAGGCCCATGATCGACCCGCGCTTTGTCACCACGGCCCAGGAGTTGCCCGGCTACCGCATCACCAGCAACCTCGGGATCGTTCGCGGGATCGTCGTTCGTTCGCGCTCCGTCATCGGCCAGTTCGGCGCGGGCATCCAGTCGATCTTTGGCGGCAACATCACGATCTACACCGAGCTCTGCGAACGGGCGCGCCAGGATGCCTACACGCAGATGTGTCAGCACGCCGCCGCCGTCGGGGCCAACGCCGTCATCGCCATCCGCTACGACGCGACCGAAATGATGCCCGGCATCACCGAGGTGCTCTGCTACGGCACGGCGGTTGTTGTCCAAAACGTGTAGCCGCCGCCGTGAGGCTGTGGACGTCCACGCGCTTACGCGCGCGGCTACGACTCCCCCTGGCGCAGCCGCAATTCCGCGCTACGTTTTCGTTCTATGCACTACACCAGACTCGGGTCCACGGGGCTGAAGGTTTCCCGTATTTGCCTCGGCACCATGACCTATGGCAGCAAGAAATGGCGTGAATGGGTGCTCGATGAAGCCGAGAGCCGGCCGTTCATCACGCGCGCGCTCGAGGCCGGCATCAACTTCTTCGACACCGCCGACATATACTCGCTCGGCGCGAGCGAGGAGGTCGTGGGCCGCGCGTTGAAGGATTCCGGCCATTCCCGCGACCGGCTGGTTATCGCCACGAAGGTCTACAATCCGATGGGCGCGGACGTGAACCAACGCGGCCTCTCGCGCAAGCACATCCTGCACGCCATCGACGACAGCCTGCGCCGGCTGCAGACCGACTACGTCGACCTCTACCAGATTCATCGCTTCGACTACGAGACGCCGATTGAGGAAACGCTCGAGGCGCTCAACGACCTCGTGCGCGCGGGCAAGGTGCGCTACATCGGCGCGTCGTCGATGTGGGCATGGCAGTTCGCGCGGATGCTGGCGCTATCGAAAGCGAACGGCTGGGCGCGCTTCGTCACGATGCAGAACCACTACAACCTGCTTTACCGCGAGGAGGAGCGCGAGATGAACCCGCTCTGCGTGGCGGAGGGCGTCGGGCTCATCCCGTGGAGCCCGCTCGCGCGCGGCGTGCTGGCCGGCAACCGCCAGGGGCAAACCACGCGCGCCCGCACGGACGATTTCGGCACGAAGCTGTACGGCAAGGACATCGCCGACGCCGACCAGCGCGTCATCGATGCGCTCGCCGACCTCGCGAAGAAGCGCGGCGTGCCGCCGGCGCAGGTTGCGCTCGCCTGGCTGCTGCACAAGCCCGCCATGGTTGCGCCCATCGTCGGCGCATCGAAGCCGCAGCATCTCGACGACGCCATCGCCGCCGTCGACGTGAAGCTGAGTGCCGAGGAAATCGCGCGGCTCGAGGAGTCGTACGTGCCGCATGCCGTGGCGGGACACGAGTAGGCGTCATTTCCACTCGCCGCTCCAGGAAACGCGCGCATGATGATGCTTATGCTGCCTGAGCTCACGCGCGTTGTTTCCGAGCGCATCCTGACGCCGCAGGATATTTCCGCGGCGGCGTCGGACCTCCTCGATCCGGCCGTGGCCGACGCGGTGAAGTCCGACTTCCTGCGCGCGTGGGCCCGGCGCGGCGAAACTGCCGCCGAGCTCGCCGCCTGCGCGGAGGCGTTCCTGCCCAAGGCGATCCATCCCGGCCTGAGCGGCTCGTGGAACGGGAAGCCGCTGCTCGATTGCTGCGGCACCGGCGGCGGCGGGCTGAACCTCGTCAATATCTCCACCGGCTTGATGTTCGTGCTCGCCGCGATGGGCATTCCCGTGGTGAAGCATGGCAATCGCGGCATCACCAAACGCTCCGGCAGCGCCGATGTGCTCGAGGCGATGGGCATCCGCATCGATCTCGCACCGGAGGACGTGCCGCGCTGCCTGGAGGAAATTGGATGCGTGTTTCTTTTCGCGCCTGCCTATCATACGACCTTCGCCGTCATCGCGCCGGTGCGCAAGGCGCTCGCGGCCGAGGGACAGCGCACCGTGTTCAACCTGATCGGGCCGCTCCTGAATCCCGCGCGGCCGGATGCGCGGCTTGTCGGCGTTTTTTCGCGCGAAAACGTGGCGCTCTATCGCGATGCGTTGACGCTGATGAAATGCCCGCGCTTCACCGTCGTCTGCGGCGAGGATTCCGAGAGCGGCACGATGATTGGCGAAGCGAGCGCGCAGGGCACGAACGTCTTTGGCAGCACGCTTCCCCTCACCGAGCTGACCCGGACGCCGGGTTACGATCCGCACGAGCACATCGATTCGCTGCTCGTCCGCAACGCCGATGAAAGCGCCTCGCGCATCGAGACCATTCTCTCGGGCGAGGACCAGGAACTGGCGCACGACACGCTGATCTTCAACGCGGCGATCGCGAGCTGGACCCACGGCAGCGCGTCGTCGCTGGACGAAGGGATCGCGCAGGCCACGGAGGCGCTGGAATCCGGCGCGGCGCTGCAAAAGCTGCGCGCGTGGCAAAAATTCTCTGAGCGGTAGCCGTCGCATTCCGTCCGACGAACGGCGGTCCTAGACCGCCGCTACAACTTCAGCATCCGCTGCCGGTAATGCTCATCGGGCCGTGAATCGATGCGGGCCACATGTTGCGGCGAGAGCGAGACCGGTCCGCCCATCGGGATGGAGCCGACAAAAATGCGCGCGGCCTTCTCGGCCATGAGCGTCGCGGCGAGCACCGAGCCGGTGGATGCACCGCAGGCGATGAGACCATGATTGCGCAGCAGGATGAGGCGCGGATGGCGGTTTTCCTTCTCGATGAACACGTGGGTCTTTTCGCGAATGGCACTGGCCAGGGGCAGGCCGGGATCAACGTACGGCACGAGCACGGAACGCGCGCCGCAGCAGACAATTTCGTCCGGGAAACGGCGTTCTTCCGTGTAGCGGTGGCAGGCTTCATCGCCCGCGCAAAGAATTTGGTCCACCGCGATGGGATGCGTATGGCCGACGACATCGACTCCCGGCAGCGTGAGCAACCACGCATGGAAAAGCGCCTCGACCGAGGGCTTCGGCGCGTTGGGATCGACGCGTGATTCGAGCAGCGCGCGCTCGACTTCCGCGTCGCTCATGGCCTGCTGCTGCAACATGGGCAAGAGTGCGGAGAAGCGGCAGGCGACGAGTTGGTCCTCGCGCAGCGTGGCCAGCGAGGAGCCGCTGGCCTTGACGAGAAACGTGTCCGCGTCGAGCCGGCACGAGGTGTTTCCCTCGCCCAGCATGGCCAGTCCGCGGTCCTCGCGCCCCAGGTCGTGCGAGAGCTTGAGCAGGGCGTTGCTCTTTTCGACTTGATCGCTCATACGGTGCCGCAAATGGAAACTTCGAGGCCCAGTTCCGCCATGGCCGATGCCTTCGCCAGCAGGCCGTTCTTCGCCGCGGCCTTGTCGGGCGCGTAGACGACCTGGATGTGGTTGCTCTTGTGCTTGGCCATCATCTGGTCGCGGGAGACGCCCTGCAGCACCGCGTGCATGATCGGCCACTGCGGCGTGGTGAGTTTCCAGCGCTCGTCGGTCTCGGCCTGCGGCAGCGCGACGACCTCGGCGAGGCCGGTGTCGAACTTGAGCTTGCCGTCAGCCACGAAGACGCGGCTCCAGACGATCCAGCCGGGCTTGCTGATGCCCTTGACCGTGCCGCCGCCGAGGCGGAAGTACATCGCGGGCTGGCGCTCGCTGCTCGTGCCCTTGTAGCCGCCGATGAAATGCGCGGGAGGCGCGGCGCCGGAGATGAGGAACACCCAGACGTAATCGTCGAGCTTGCCGTTCTTGTAGTGGCGGCCCCAGCGCAGGTCGTGCAGCGTGTTCTCCGGCTCGAAGCCGAGCTTGCGCCAGAGCTCGTAGGTGACGAGGCCGTCGAGGCCGGCGCACTCGTCGACTTCGTTGAAGTGCGGCAGCGCCTCGCCCTTGAAGAGTTCCCTGCCGTTTTCGTCGTGGACCGGCGGGCGCTCGACGTTGTTGAGCAGGCCCTCGACGAGGTCCGACGCGGGCGTGAGGTCCTTGAGGCCCTGCTGGTACTGGATGCCTATGGTCGCGCAGCCGAATTCGGCCGCGATGCGCACCGCGGCGATGTACATCTTGCACTGGAGCAGCACCTGCGCCTCGGTGAGCTGCGTTTCCTCGTCCTTGCCGAGGCGGAAATTCATGCCGCGATCGAGCAGCCAGTTGTAGACCGCGCGCGCTTCCTCATCTTTCACCGTCTGCATTTTCGCGTAGAGCGAGGACTGGCTGAGGCGCTCCTTGAAGACGCCGGTCGGATGCAGCAACTCGTCGGGAATGATCGCGTTGAACATGCCCATGCAGCCTTCGTCGAAGACGCCCATGATGCGCTTCTCGTGCTTCACGCTTTTTGCGTAATCGCGGCCGAGCTTGGCCACACCGGCGGGCACTTTCACTTTCTTGAGCGGCTTGGCGTGCGAGGTGTCGTGCTTGATCTTGCCGGTCTTGAGCCATGAGCGCAGGCCCTTGAGGAAAAAAGCGTCGGTGAAATCCTCGCTCCAGAGTGTGCTGTAGTTCACGCGCGCCTTGGTGAGCGAGCCGTTGAGGTTGAGCATGCCGACGAGGCCGGGCCAGGTGCCGCTCCAGTTGGCGAGAGTCAGGATCGGCCCGCGATGGGTGGTGAGGCCGGCGAGAACGTGGTGACTGTACTGCCACACCGCCTCGGCCACGATGAGCGGCGCGTCGGTGGGAATTTTGCTGAAGATTTCCATGCCGTATTTCTGGCTGTCGATGAAGCCGTGGCCCTTCGATTTGTCGAAGGGATGCGCGCGTTGGACCTTGTAGCCTTCTTTTTCAATGGCGGCGGTGAGGTCCTGTTCCATTTGGGCCTGCGCGGCCTGGCAGGTTTGGTTGGCGGACGAACGGAGGTCGCCACTGGCGACGAGGTAGACGGTTTTCTTGGAGGGCATGGTTTTGGAGGAGTGGAGGGTTTGGAAATCAGGCGGCGCGGCTGGCGCGTGGAATGCCACACCGGTCAAGTTGAGCCGCGGGCGCGTCGGTGACGAGTTGAATCTGCGCGTTCCACGGCGAGAACAAAATGCCGCTGCGGCGATCGAGCTTCGCCGCGTGGGCGCAGACCATCGTGCGGGTGGCGCGGACTAAAAGGGTGCGCTGAAAGGCGGCGACTTCGGTGTCGCTGGCGAAAACGCCTTCCTCGCCGATTCCTTCGGTGCCGAGAAAGGCGAGATCAAATTTCCATTGCCGCGCCGAGGCACAAGCGGCTTCACCCAGCAATATCGACTGGCGCTGCAGGAAACGGCCGCCGAGCAGGTGCACTTCGATCGCCGCGCACCGGCCGAGCATCTCCGCCACCGGCAGGTTGTTGGTCACGGCCCGCAGCCGCGCCACGGGATGGCGATGGAGGGCCTCCGCCAGCGCGAAGACGGTCGTGCCGCTGTCGAAGAAGCACGTGCTGCCGGGCCGGATAAAACGCAGCGCTTTCCCGGCCACGCGGGCCTTGGCCTGGCGGTGGAGCGGACGCCGGGCGGCGAAGGAAGCGTAGGTCGCATCAAAGGAGCTGAGCGCGCCGCCATAGGTGCGGGTGACGCGCAGCTCATGCTCCAGCACGCGCAGATCGCGCCGGGCCGTGGCCTCGGAAATCTTCAGGCGTGAGCAGACCTCGGCCAAAGGCAGGTAACGATGATTTTCCAGCAGCGCAGCCAGCGATTTGCGCCGGGCGGCGACGACCGAGGCCGCAACTTTCATAATTGTATTTTGGAAATTATATGATCGATGTCAATCATATAACCATCTTCCTTCACATTTGATCCGGTGCCGGATAGACTGCCGCGCGTGTCGGTGTCGTCTGGCGATTCGGTTTCTCACACGCGTCTTCTGCAGGAGGACATGCTGTCCCGCCTCGAGGCGCGGATTGCGGTCCAGCGAGCGGTGGTCGAGCTGCAAATCGAGCGTGCGCATTTTCTGGCCGAGCTCGGCCGTGGCAAGGAGGCTGCCCAGGTTTACGCGGCAGCCCTTCGCGTCCAGGCGCCGAGATACCCACTGACCACGCGCGCCTACAGCGTGCTCCCCTTCCGCGGACAGACGTTGCCGATCACGGCGCTGCTGCTGGTCGCGCCCGAATGGGGCAACGCGCCATTCCGGCAATATCTCGACACACCGACTTTTCTCACCCTGCAAGTCATCGCGGAGCTTCATGATCCCGAGTTGCCGCTGCCGCCCCATCACCTGGTGATCAACGCCATCAGCGATGCGGATTCGTGCCGCGCATCGCTCGAGGCGGCAGCGAAGATTGTGGCGCAGTCGAACGCGCCGTGTGTCAATCCGCCTACGTCTGTTCTGAACACGACGCGCGAGAAGAATGCGCGAAGGCTTTGCGCTTTGGACGGTGTGCGCACGCAACGCTTCGCTACATTTTCCCGGGAGCTTTTTACCGCTGAGACCTTATGCACGCAGGGATTTGCCTTTCCGTTGCTCGTGCGCGCGCCCGGCTATCACACGGGTCAGCATTTCGTACGCGTGAAATCGGAGCCGGATCTGCCGGCGGCGATCTCGACGCTGCCCGGCGAGACGCTTGCCGCAATCGAGTTCCTCGATGCGCGCGGAAGCGACGGCTTGATCCGCAAGTATCGCGTGATGTCGATCGGCGGCCAACTTTTCCCCGCGCATGCGGCGGTGGCGACGGACTGGAAAGTGCATTTCTTCAGTTCCTCCGCACCCGACGACGCGGCGGCCCGCGCGGAAGACCGGAATTTTCTCGAGGACATGGATCGCGTCCTCGGACCGAAGGCCCTGGAGGCGCTGCGGCGCGTCCAGACAGCGATGAACCTCGACTACTTCGGCATTGATTTCAGCCTAGGCGCGAACGGGGACGTGATGATCTACGAGACGAACGCCACGATGAACGTGCCGCCGCCGGAAGCGGGCGAGATATGGGACTATCGCCGCGAGGCAACGCAGCGCATTGCCGACGCGGTGCGCGCGATGTTTTTCGCGAAGGCGTTCACGCGTCCCGGCGCGGCGACGGGCACGCCGACGCAGGTACTGCGCGAATTCACATTGCGGCGAATCGAGGACCTCCTGGCCAGCGAACCGGGGCGCGTGGACCTGGCGATCGAGCGCGCGAAATTGTTGATCGAGCTGGAGCGTTACGAAGAAGCGAAGGACATCTACCTCGCCATTCTCGCGAAGGACCCGACGCAGTTCGTGGCGCTGAACAACCTCGGCACGCTGCTGCGCATGATGGGCTTTCACAAGGCGGCGCTGAAGGTGCACCGCGAGGTCGTGAAGGCCGTTCCGGGCGACACGAAAGCGCGCGTGAACCTGGCCAACAGCCTGCGCGAGTGTGGCGAACTGGACGAGGCGCGGGCGCAATACGAGACCGTGCTGCGCGCCACGCCCGACCACGCCGAGGCTCATCGTGGACTCGCTTACGTGCTCATGTACCTGCGCGAAAAAGAGGCGGCGTTGGAGCACCGGCGGCAGGCGCAGCGCATCAAGCCGGAGCCAGCACCGGCGTGGCATGGCAGGGAAGGCGCGCCGCGCGTGCTGGTTTTCGCCTCGCCGTGCGGCGGCAACTCGCCGATCACCCGCATTCTCGCCAACCTCGGCCTGCGCTGCTGCTACATCGTGCCCGACTTTTACGATGCGTCCACACCCCTCCCCGCGCACGACCTCGTGGTCAATGCCGTGGGCGATGCGGACCAGTGCGGCACGTCGCTCGAAGCGCTTCCCGCGCTGCTGGCGCAAACGTCGCGCCCGGTTCTAAACCGACCGGAGAGCGTGGTGCCCACGGGCCGTGCCGATAACGCGCGGCTGCTCGGTCAGCTTCAGGATGTGATAACGCCCCGAATCGTCGTTGTGCCGCGCGATCTGTTGGCGGGACGTGAGGGAGTCGCCCGGCTCGAGCGCGAGGGGTTCACCTTCCCGCTCTTGTTGCGCAGCCCGGGATTTCACGAGGGCTCACATTTCGTTCGGGTGGAAAAGGCGGATGAACTGGCCGATGTCGCAACGCGATTGCCGGGACAGAACCTGATGGCCATCTCGTACATGGACGCGCGCGATAACGACGGAAAAATCCGCAAGTTCCGCGCGATGATGATCGACGGGCGGCTCTACCCGCTGCACAAGGCGATCTCGCGCGAGTGGATGATCCACTACGCGACGGCGGAGATGACGCATTCGGCGGAGCATCGCGCGGAGGACGCGGCGTATCTTGAAGACATGGCGGGTGTTCTCGGCCCGCGCGCGATGGCGGCGCTGGGACGCATCCAGACCGCGCTGGGACTCGACTACGCCGGCGCCGATTTCAGCCTCGGCCGGAATGGCGAAGTGCTGCTCTACGAGGCAAACGCGACAATGACCGCGCCCATGCCGGAGAAAGATGCTAAGTGGGATTTCCGCAAGCCGGCGGTGGAGCGGATTCATGCCGCGGTGCGGGAGATGATTTTCGCGCGGGCGAAGCTGGTTTGAATGCGTGTCGATTATCGACAACGCGCGCGGTAGAAGTTAATTTGCCGCATGGCCATCACCGTCTGCACCGGCAAACTTCACTGCGTTCAGGTCACCGCGGCACGCCTTGATTACGAGGGCAGCATCACCATCGGGCGCGACCTGATGGAGGCGGCCGACATCGCGCCGTTCCAGCTCGTCCACATCAACAACATGTCCAACGCGGTCCACTGGGAGACCTACGCGATCCAGGGCAAGAATGGCGAAATTCAGCTCAACGGCTGCCCCGCGCGGCTCTTCCACACCGGCGACAAGGTGATCGTGCTTTCGCTCGAGCAGATGACGCGGCAGGAGGCGGCGAAGGTGAAGCAGAAAGTCGTGCACGTCGGCGAGAACAACAAGATCCTGCGTGTCGACATCAAGGAAGCGTCGGGCGGCGGCGACAAAGTTAAGGCATAGTCCGCATTTTCTTTTCTCCGTCCACCGCCTTACGGCGGCGGCTACGAAATTCCAGGCGGACGCGAGGCGGCGCGGCTGATCATGGCGCGG
>Ga0209611_10006012_pt1 | contig 20096 bp, 11 predicted proteins | sample S1TSphgellanicum_3_FD_187693 | JGI IMG/M metagenome (GOLD analysis project Ga0209611, IMG submission 187693) | Host-associated microbial communities from peat moss isolated from Minnesota, USA - S1T2_Fc - Sphagnum magellanicum MG (SPAdes) (version 2) | ecosystem: Host-associated > Plants > Peat...
TGCAGAGACAGCTGGTTATGATGCATGCGAAGAAAGGACAGGTATCGACGTTCACGATGGGGCCCATGATGGGAAGAAAGAGTCCATCTGAAGAGCACCGTTTGAGGAGTCCTTGGTGGATGGTTGGTAGAGCACAGCCATGGCTGCTTGTAATGCACGTCAAGGAAGGACGGACAAAGACGTTTGTGGCGGCCACAAAGTAAGGACGAATATGGACGTCTGTCTGCAGCAAAAACTAAGTGAATGTTGCTTCAATTGTTCAATGTTGGCGCTGTACAAAATTCTATTATTAATTGTAGAGGAAATGAAAATTATATTAATCACTTGCAATAGATAATTTGCATTTTTGTTTGGGTCTTCTATTTTCTACAATCACTTTCGTTTTGGGACGGTGGATTTGTGTTCTTAAAACTTCAATTTAAATACAATTATGTCTTATGCAGCACCTCCTCCCCAGTCCCTATGCCTCTTTCTTTATATATATTTAGCAATTAAACTCATGAGAAGTTGTGTATTTGAGACTTTTTAAGAAAAACACTGCTCTATTTGTGCAATCAAGGCTCAACTACGCCACACCACGTTAATGATAGTTTATCAGGCTATATTTTACCTTAAAACAACAGCTATACATAAATAAATAAATAAATAAATATTTTGACACGTCTCAATCTATTGGTTGGTGAGAAAATCATTGATGCTGATGATGTATGGTATACATTCATTTGAGCTGCTGAGGGTTTAAGGACATCTTAATCAGGCCTTCCAACATTTCTTATTGATTGGAGGGTGTTTTGCCTGATGATGATGGCCTTCATTTATATGGAATACATGGCTGATTATACAAAACTTCTTTTTTGGAAAATACTTTCATGGTTCAAGTCTCTAGATGGATCTTCCACCGTTCATGAATGACTAAAATAATACCATTACAAACAGAAAACACTCACTAACACAAACTAATTCACATTACACTTGGTTAGTGACCATGTCACAAACCTAGGGGGTCCAAAACCTAGTGCATTTGCAATCCAAGATTTGCAAAATTATATGAAGTAGCAAAATGATCCAACCACATATTTCAATAGTTCCAAGGTCCAACTTTAAATGTTAGGGCCAGGGAGATAAATTTAAGCTCCCCAATCTAGTAAAGAAACTTTTATATCTCATGGATAAATGGTGCAGAAATCTTTATTCTCATAATTTAATGCATAACTGTTTGGCAGATTTGTGTACATGTACATTGTAAATTTTGGGAAAATTTATAGTATCCAATTCGTAAACATGTTTTTAAAATAATATAGTTTATTGATGCCAATACATAAATACATTTAAGAAATTTAGAATTATATGCAAATACCTGTACAACACACTGTTTTCTTTTCAATTTTATGATGTCATGTTGGTGATCATCCGCAAGGAGATTTAGCCATGTTTGGCAATAGAACCACTATGAAAGTAGAGATTGATTGAAATCCTTCCATATCATGGCTACTTGATTGAACATTGTGTAGAAAAATGGTAGTTTTTTAGAGTTTAAAGACAAAATAATGGCGTTTGAAAAGAATATTATTTTTTGAGAAAAGATATTTCTCAAGATGGAGATGGAGAAAATTCGCCACAAAAAAAAGAGCTGAAATAAATCTTTTAAATGATACATGTCATTTAAAGGTTTTTATATCTGACTACACTAAATGTCATAACTATTTTGAACTAGATATTATGCAACCCTCAAGAACTAAAAGATTAAGCAATAAATACTTGAAGTTGTTGCTAATATTGTGTATAACTAATAATTGCAGAAGGTGTTTTTCCATGTTACTAACAACTTGTCTACTATAAGTAAAAGGTATTATGATGAATAGGAAATCAATATGTTTACTACTTAAGCAACTTATTTCATATTAACTTGTCTTTAAAAACAATATAATATCATGAGAACTAGTTACTAATATGTTATAATTCATGGCACATTAAATCATAAACTTAAAATGCATAAATATGTATTTGGTTATATGTGGTTATTATGTGTAGGGTAACGCCCTTAGTTGAAGGCTTTACAAGAATAAGGGCATGATTGAGGCAGAGCCAAGGTGAGCCCAATTCCAGTAAAGCCCATGGCCAGTGGCTTGTGTTGTTGGTTCAAGTGTGAACTTGTTACCCAACTAATTTCCCCTTTCACAATTAAGTACTATATATATATTTAAAAATTTAATTAAAAATTTACCCAAATTTTAATATTTCTTACCTTAGGTCAAAAAATTACTCATGTTGGGAGGATATAACTTTTTTATATATTTGTCAGTTCCAATTATCCACCTATTTGTTATCCATCGTTTATAGTTATTTTAAAAATCAATTGTAACCTCCTTTAAGGATATCATAAAAAAATAAAAATCTAATGCCGGATTTCAAAATGACCGGATATTTGTCACCATTAATATTTGTCAAATAACCTAACATTTTGGATAACAAGATAAACAATTTTTTTTCAAAAATATTTTACAAATTACAAGTCCAAAACTTCATTTTGCTCAAATTCACCTTCATATTGTTCTAATTCTTCTTTTGAAGCAAGATCAACCTCAATCAACTCTATCAAACTAGAAGTTGAACTACAACCCACATACTTTTCTTCTAATGTTAGATGCAAGTAATAATAATTATGGGGTTACAATAGAATCATCATCAATTAAATCTTGCAAGTTAAGTGAAATTCCAAATTCTTCTTTAAGTTTCAAGCTCATAATGATTGTTACATTCTAAGCATTAGAAAGTAACCAATGCCCATGAGATTGGTTCAACACACAAGCATTTATAATTAACAACAAAACATCAACAATTATTTGAGATATGTGCCATGTTAAAGGTGGAGGGACATGACCAATTTACCTTCACTACAATTTGTCAACTATAACATAGGATAATTGTTACCATGAATTGTAATGCCTTTTGAAATAGGATGATTTTACTTGCTGAAGTAGATCAAGGATGAATAAAATAAACTTATAATTAAAATAAACTAGAAACAATAGACTTGTAAAAATGGAGCAAAAAACTAAATGTTTCAAAACCAAACTAACTTTGTTTTCATTGAAACGTGTAGTTTCTTGGGTGTCAAACCAACTCCAATGCAAGCTTTATTCCATTTTTAACAACCTTTACTAGATTTCTTTGGCCAAGTAATGCATTTGTGCAAATTTGCTTAGGCAGATTTAATAAACACATATTTCAAGTTCTTACAAACTTTGTCATCAATTGTGGCATATTGGCATAATTTGGAAAAAACATGACCAAAATAGGTTCCTTGAAAGCTTTTTTCCCAACTTAAAGTTTCACATTTAACAACAAACTTCAAAGCATTGGTCAATGTATTTAAATTTGAACCCTTATCCTTCACATATGCTATGATCTTATTTTCAAGCCATATGCATCTAAAAGTTTAATAAGATTTTTAGCCAACATTTGTCATGTAATTTTAGCAGCTGCAAACAAATCAAGAGTAACATGTTTTGGTTTTCAATTAAATCCCAAAAAATTTATGACCAAGACAAACACATCATGTGCACCTTTGGACATCGACAAATCAAAACTAGCGGTAGTGCAACTACAATCATTTAGCAAATGCAAAACATATGTTGTTTTAGTTTTTTCCACCAATTTAAGCAAAATTGTGTTTGAAAATAATTTCCGAAAAGGGAATTACACATGAGGACATAATTGTAACACTGAATATTTTAACCACACACTTTCCACAAATTGCAAAAGCAAATGATTTTTCACTATGAAAAGTGCAAGAATTTCCACAAACATCTTTTGTTCCACCTCATCTTTTTTGAGGGGATCTTTTGAAGCAAAAAATTTTAATATGGAAAAATTGAAACTAAAAGACCTTTTTTTTGCAGATTTTTTTTCACATTTTTTTTCTTTTGATTATCAATTTCTTTTTGAAACCTTTTATAAATTGTTGAGTGATTTGCATCACAATGTTTTTGTAGACATGTTACGCCACTTGTTTTATAAAATGTTACCAAACCTTTCCTTAACTATTTTCTTGAATTCACAGAAACAACAGGTTGAGAATGACATAATAAACAATGCATCATTTGAGGAACATCATTAACATAATAAAAAGACTAACAAAATGCATTTCTATTATGAGGACACCATTTTTTTCTTTGAATTTGTAATTGTTGCAAACTTTGTTTAATTTTCTTTCGTCAAATTTTCTTGACACTCTACTTACTTTGGTTTGCAGACTTGGATTTTCACATTCTTCCCTCACTTGATTAACTTCAATTTCATCATTTATCCATATTATATATTTTTCAATTTGCATTGTTTGATTATTAAATTCATTTGACCTTTCCATCTTTCACAATTATTCTACAAAGCTAAATGGTGGAAAAAACTAAGGAAACAAATATAAGGTTTTATTGTGTGATGTGATGATAATGCTTTTATGCACAACTAAATATGACACAAAACATTTATAAGCAAGCAAAGATAAAAAAATGCAAAACAAACAAAGATATAAAATTACAAAACATTTACAAGTAAACAAAAAGAGAATGTTGTAAAACAAGTAAGTAAAGATAAAAATGTCAAAAGTACAAGGGTTTATGTTTGTCTCCAAAACAATTTATAATAAGCTTTGCACCGTAAACCAAAACCCAAAAAAATTAAAACAAGAAAAGGAACAAAAAACAAGAAATTAAAAAATAAAATGGAAATAAGCAAAGGGAAAACTATTTATTAAAAAAATATTGGTTTTTGATTTTCGACTCCCAACCATTCCCAATTCCTACAAAAAAGAATGCAAGGGGTAATACAAGATTCTTCAATGAATAACAACACACCAACAATAACACAAAGAGGAAAGGAAACCAATGTGAAAAAGGAGAGCAACACTATAAAAAACCTTGTACCTAAAATAAAAGAACAATCGAAAAGGAGAACAACAATGCAAAAAAGAAAGTTAAGCAACATAAAGAGAAAAGCAAGAGCACAAAAAAGAGAATAGCAATGTAAAGAGGAGAGTAACAACACGAAAAGGAGAACAACAAGGTGAAGAGAGTATCAGTGTGAAAAGGAGAGCAACAAGGTGAAAAGGAGAATAGTAGCGCAAAGAGGAGAGCGGCAGCATGAAGAAAAGCACAACATGAGGAAAGGAAAGAAAAATGCAAGGAGAGGAGAGTAAAGCATGAGGAGAAGGAGAAAGGAAAAAGTGGGGCCCAAGTTGAGCTTAAACCCCATTTTATTCTAGATTTAAGGTTCTTGTTTATTTTAGGTTTGATGGCAACACCCACATCAAAATTTTCCCTTCTAATGGCCTACACCTGCACCTACAACTTTTTTGCATTGTAATGACCTACGTTTAACACCCACAATTTTGTTTTGATCCCCTAACAACCTACACCCTAAACCTAAATACCTCTCGTGTCCATATCCAGACATGGATTTCATATTTGCCCTAGATATCATATTTTCAAAAAAATTATTTTGTCCGAATATTATATGACTAGATATCATTATTTTGAAATCCATAGATAAGGATATCATTTTGAATATAATATTTTTTGATATCCAAAGGTTTTCAATAATACTAAAAGCATCTCCAAATTGTTCCAAGTTCTTAAAAAAAAATTCTGAAATCTTCAATGACAATATTGTTCAATATTCAATAACTCTTGCACTATAGGTGTAAACTCATTGAGGGCTTTTCAGTAGTACCAAGTGTGCAAAGGTACCATGGTACTCATTGGGGGCTTTTTAGTAGTATCAAGTGTGCAAGGGCACTACGGTCTAAACTCAATGGGGTCTTTTCAGTAGTACCAAGAGTGCAAGGGCACCACAGTGTAAACTCAATGGGGCCCTTTCAGTAGTACCAAGTGTGCAAGGGGCACTATGGTTTGGGAGATCTCAACATGACAAACAAACAATTTCCTTTGATAGACAGATATGAATGTTTTTTGCTTCTCCAAATTTTAGGGGTTTCACAATAAGGATTTTTTTTAAGACCTTCAACATACAAAACAATTTGTTTTAGTCATATGGTAACCTTTCCCTCAAGGGCAAGATCCACATATCACATGTATAACACCTAAATTACTTGGGCTTACACCCTTAACATTATGTTTGCCCATAGTTGTTAAATGCACCCTGTACAATAAGACTCCTCCAATTTTTGTACCTCAGTCTGCCCTTTACCCCCTTTTTCAGCCTTGCCTTGGTAAGCAAGGATATTGTATTTAGATTTCATTATAGAGCATAGTAGCTTAAAGGATATTGGCCCTTATGTTATATAGGCCTATTTTTATATGAGGATTTTTGAAAGATGATATTTTTTCTTGTGTTGAAACTTGACATTATCTTGAAGGATTTTGGTTCCTTTTAGATGATTTTTTGAAGATTATATTTTTGCATGGTGAAATATTTGAGTTTCTATAATTCTTCTTTTGCCTTAAGAATTTTTAATGTAAATGGCAAGGTCACAGTGTGACACACTTCTCGTTCACACATGTTTTGGGCATGTTAGGGGTACTAGGGGTATGTAACATGTATGTGGCATGTTACATGTCACTTGGTACTTGTAACATGAGAAGTTATGGGTGCAAGATGTGACAAGGTGAAAAACAATTGGGGAAAGGGCAGAATGGGAGAATGTTTTTTCAGGAGTACTCATGTACTAACAGCATTAACAACTAGGCAAACATAAATGTTAAGGGGATTCCACTTCCAACAATGATGAAAAAACTTTATCTATTACTATTGGTATTGTATAATTATTTACACAATCATTTTTTGTAACATGCACAAACTACTTATGAATTTCAGCATAATTGACTTAAATATAAATCACTCAGTGATCACACATGTATACAACAAACTTGATGAGCAAGAACATGATGTATACTAAATGTATCTTTCAAAAGAGTTTATTTGAATAATACAAAATTTAACCATATGCACAAGATCATGGACATGGAGGTGAATAAAGCCCTAGCAAGTCAGTTACTTTTTCATTGGTGAATTTTTGTCAAATTTCAACCTGAAAAACATGATTTCAACCTATGCAAAGGGTTTTTCATGGAAAAAATTGGAGTAAGTTCATCAAATTTTTAGTGAATTTTTTCCAAATTACCAAATTGGTATGATAAGTTCCATATTTTCTAAAAGAACTTTCATATCTATTATTTGGCCAAATTTTATTTGATTTTTTTCTAGATGATCACTACTTTGGCCACATCACAAAATTATTGAAAGGAAAAACATTGATGCAAGGTCATATGTACAATACAAAGGTCATATCTCAGAATTAGTGTTATCAAATTTGAGGAGATGGATTGCATTATTTACATTTATACCCATTTAAGAGCAAGGTCATTTATTCACAAATATATAGTCTTGTGTAGAGGTGTGCACCCATATATTGCACCTCCTAAACAGTTTCTCTTCTCTTTTTTTTTCCAATTTTGTGATGTAGCTGAAGTGGCAATCATCGATAAGATGATTTAGCCAGATTCGACTACATGCTAGATATGAAAGTAGAAAGAAACTAGAATCCCTCTATATTCTTGACTACTTACTTGAACTTATCATAAAAATCTAGTCGTTTGAATTTATTTTTTTTTGAAATCTAGCAAATTTGGGCCATTTTTTCCAAGAATTTTTTTTGTAGTGGTTGAAATCATATATTTCAGGTCAAATTTTGGCAAAAATTTGCCCAAAAAAAAAACAATCACTAATGAAGTGTTTCAGTGTGGTGATAAGAGGCCTTGATGACCATCATCACACAAAATACATGGATCAATACATGTATGTTAACCTTTAGAAAGAAAAAAGACCACAAGAGACTTTGTTGAATTTATGCAACCCTCCAACATTGGATCCCCTACTTCATGTTATGGTGAATTCAAAATAGAAAATATGAAAAAAATGGTTTTTGGGGAACTTGATTGTCAGATTTTGAAAAACAAATTACTAAAAAATGCCAGATTTTTATATTATGTTTCAGTAGCTAGTCAAAAATATAAAAGGATGATTGAAATTTTCAATCTCATAATTCATTTGTAGCCAACTTTGGTTAAATCTTCTTATGGACGATCCCCACTTCAGCTACATCACAACTTTGAAAACAAAAGCACTGGTTGTATCCCTATCATGTGCTAGATATGGTGGACATACAAAATCCCCTATGAATTTGAAGTTAAGTGTAGTTGAACAACAGGTGGCAGGACAGTGACCCCATGACTGTACAATTGGTGTGAACACAAACTCCTTGATCAAGGTAATCTGGCCGCCTCCATTGATGAGTGGCGGCGGATTTCCTCTTCATGAGTTTGAGAGGGAAACTGGATATGCATGGAGTGCATGGGAGAAGGTGGTCTGTCTGTGTGGGATGTGAGGACAGGAAGATGGTGGCGCGTTTGATGAAGAGGAGCAGCGCCACATTGATTAGGGATGGGGGAAAGCCGTTGGTGAGAAAAGCGAGGAGGAGGAAGCTTGTGTGGGAAGCTGGATCCCATGATGTAGAGAGGAGGAGGATCACTTGGAAGGATTTATGGGGTTTTAGGCAGAAGAACCGCGAGCTTGGAGTACATTAGTGAGGGTCGTTCTCTTTTTCCGCTACGATTAGTGACCTGAGAGAGCTCCGGCTCTTTGATCTAGAAGAGCTTAATGAGAGTTTAGGAGCAGGCAATCGAGATAGCAATTGTGAAGAGGCAGAAGAGTGGGCTCTGTATGAGACATTGTGTGTAATGAGAATTATGGGATTTTGCCTCTAAGACCCATTTCGTTTGAATTGTATGTTGTACAGTTGTGGAATTGCATTGTGTGCGCTCTGTTAGAGCGCGGCAGCGTCGGGAGAGGTTTGGTTGGTGTTGTGTCCTCTCCGTTTCTCTAGATCCCTCCTTTTTTGGTTACATAAGGACCATATTCAACAAATGGTAATTGCAAATGAATCCTTTGACTTTATTTGCAAATGAATGTTTACAAACTCAAGGGATTCATTGTTTATTTTTTGAACTTTTTGATTTAGCAAAAGTACCAATATTTGCTGAAAAAACACATTTTACATTATGAATGGGAATACTTTTTTTGTTTTTATTTATTAGTTAGTTGGGCTAGTGGGGCAATCTAGTAACTAGAGAAGTAAATTATCGATAATAAGCTTATTTATTATATCCATTATTTTTGTTCAAAAGTTAGGTCAATTAGTTTAGTTTATTTTTGGGCTGTGATAATTAGAAAGTTAAACAAAGTAATTTTATGTAGTTCTAAAAGGAGTTATTTGACCAAGTAGTTATTATTAAAAATGATTTTAAGAACTAATTTGAAGGAAGGTTAGATTATCTTTTGGGGAAGGTGGGAATTCGGAGATAAGGAAGTGGTGTGGGAACCCCTCTCTCTCTCTCTATCTCTCCATATTTACATTATTCTATTTTATTTTCTTTCTTTCTCACTCTATCTTTTATTGGGTCTCTTCTATTTAAATTTTTCTTCTATTGTACTACCATAAGAGAGGCTACTTCTTTTTGTGCGTGGGCCATGGAGGCATAACAAAAGAAAGGGTTGTTTTATAAGGAAACTAGGACCCTCTACATGGTTGTGTAAGTTATTAGGGTAGAAGATATCTAAGTGGTAGTATCAGGGAAAGGGAAAATACGACCTACCGCCATGGGTATGGTCATGAGGAGAAGATATGGTAATGGACATAAGGTACCCTTAGATTTTTTCCTTCTCTTTGTGGATGTGTTTTAGTGTGATAAGATTTAGGTGGTAATTCTGTTGTATGGCAAAATTATTGCTATTGGTGTTGTCTTCATTTGCACTCCCATTTTCCTTTTTTTCTTTTTTTCTAGTGATGGTGGTATTCTCGTTCACCTTACAAGGTGTTCTTTTGCAAAACAGAATTATTGCAAATAAAAGTTTCTATTATTATCATTTTCTGGGTGTGTTTTTGAGTAGTTTTAGTAGAGTAGTATTTTTTTATTTTTCCTTTGTTAGATTCACATACTCAATAGTTATCAAAAATTGAAGATAACTACTGAGCCCTTTATTTGGAGCTATTTACATACATTGAAAAAAGTATTTTCAAGTTTTCTGAAAACCTCTTTGCAGAAACTTTGCTACCCAAAAGAGAGAAGCTTTGAAATTCAGTAAATTGCAAGCTTTGTAAAATTCTTAATTATAAAAATTTGATAACAAGGAAAAATCTATGGATGATTGTTCATATCCTAATTAGAATAGGATTACACTATATGCATTTATTGATTGCCCATTCAATGTAGTTGTTGAGAGTGGAGATTCAAGACACATCACTTTCATATTATGTCCAAAAACAATGACTTACAAGTATCATATAAAGGTTTATATCAATGTTGTGTGGGTTTTAGGTTTTAGGAATAACCTTTGATTCTAGTTATGGAAAGTTGTGTATTAAAATTATGACAGAACTCAACTTTTGCATCATCAAATGATCCATTAATTTGGGAACCTAAACTGTTAGTCTATCTTACTAATCTCTAATTTGGTATGTAAGTTTATTTAAGGCAAGAGATATTCTATTTGATTTATTTTTCTCTAGTGTTAGTTTTATAGTAGGTTACCCTTTCTTGTTCTATCTTTTTCTAGCTTGACAATTTTTTTCAATAAAATTTTTTTAATATTTTTTTCATTGTACTAAAGCTAGTAAAACCAAATTTGTTTACAATGTTAGAAATCATTAACATTCCAAGTAAACCAACCCATGTGTTTGTGATTAAATGTGTCCAAATCAATCATTTTTGCACGTATCAACATCATTATCCTTTGTAGCACATGGTAAAATGATTTGTAATTGTCTATGTAGTTACAAAATGGTTTTAAGTTGCATATGTGATTTGCGACTACTATTAGTTTGGATGAAAATGAAAATGAAAAATATAATCATATCATTCAACATTAATGGCATCCAATGATAGATGAAAATTTAATTGTTTTTTGTTGTTGGTTATGTGATTCATAGGTGATTACACAACATGTGACATTTTATTCAATTTGAATTGTTACTATAAATCATAGTTACAAAATATACACATTGTGTTTAAATGTGATAAAAATATGTTATGGCTAATGAAATTACTAGATTTGGTGGTTTCAAATTTTTTTCTTAACTAATTATCTTAAGTGAAAAGACAATCAAATGTGTAATAAAGTTCATAGGTTTGTGAAAATTTTAAAGGACTATCAAAAAAGGTAGAAATGAATCATCATTTTCAATTTTCAATATCATAAGGTTGTGTATGTGTGAATTTGACTTTTTTAAACAAATGGGATTATTGTTTGGTGGTTCAATTTTTTTTTTCAAAATTATTTAAAGTGAAACACCATTTCAATGTAATAGTTGTTTATAATTAAGGTTCTTGCACATTATTGTTTGCGAATTTTGTGTTAGAATTTAAATAGAATAACCTAGTTCAAGGGTAAAATAAATTAAAACGGCTAAAAATATCTTAAGGTGGAATAGCCTAAAATTTCATAATGTTAATTATTCACATAGAATAATCTAAGGTACACAATAACTTATAATACGCTACAACATAGTAGACTAACATAATGTAGGTTAATTAACTTAAAATAATTTGAGGTAAAATACTCTAAAATGATTAAAAATAACTTAAGGTAAAATAATAGCTTAAAATAACTTAAGGTGGGATAGTGTAAAATATTTAAAAATAACATAGGGCAGAATAAGCAAAAACATTAGGTTGCAATAATTTAAATAACATATTTAAGTGTGGAATAACCTTAAATAGCTTAAGTAGGTTAGGATGGAATAACCTAAAATTATTAAAAAAATTCAAAATAGCTTAGGGTTGAATAGCATAACATAGTTGAAAATAACCTAAAATCATAAAGGGTGAAGTAACCTAAAATAATTAAAATAGTCAAAAATAATTTAATGTAGAATTTAACCTGAAATAACTAAAAATAAATTAAGGTAGAATAATTTAAGATAGCTTTAAGTGGATTGACCAAAAAAACCTGTTAAGGTAAAATAATTTAAAATAACCTAAAGAGCATTAACCTATAATATTAAAAAATGACCTAGGATGAAATAACCTAAAATAACCTACAGTGGAATAGCCTAAAAAACTAAAAGTAATTTAAGATGGAATAGCTGAAAATACCTTAAAAGATTTTATGATAGTTGAAAATAACATTAGGTAAAATAACCTAAAAATTTAGATTATGATGGAATAATTTATAATAGCCTATAATAGCCTATAATAATTTAAGTTGGAATAATTTAAAATAGTCCAAAATAACATAAGGTAGAAAGGTAATTAATTAATTAAGTTATGTAATTGGTAGTATGTAGGCAGGCAAAATAGTAAGTATTTTATTATGTGAATATGTGTGAATATGTTTTTTTTGGACAAAATGAAGGATGTAAGTATTACATAGTGTTGTAATGCTTCCTTTCTATTAGATTTTTCCCGATATCTTTTATTTACATTTAGTTCAATTTTGTAAAGTATATAACTAGTTGAAAAATGGACTATTCATGGTATGTACTATAGACATACAAAATGCATGTGCCATTTTGGATAAGCCAAAAAAAACGCTTGTGATAATGAACAAAAAAATCTAGGAATTTCCTTTCTACCTACCTATTTACTTAAACATGTGACCTACACCCACTTACCTATACTAAGCCTATTTACTTAGCTACTTAACCTAAACTAGGTAGCTATCGTGATTACATTATTTTTATTATATATATTAGTTTTTAAATTATTATTTAATGCCATGTGTACATGTCATGGATAATTTTTATCCCAATGGTGGACAAGTTTTCACCATGTGTATGTATCTTAGTTTTTTATAAATCATATGTGATTACACATTTTAGTCACAAGTTGCCATACCATATAGGCATATGCAACTACACATTTTAGTTGTAAAAACCAATTGTAAATGATTGTGTCATGTTGGTTGGATATTAGTTGGATGAAAAGTTCATGTTGATCACACATTTATGTGATTATTGTTGTGACTATGTGCCATCTCATGTCTTTTGTGACTTAAATTTTATGTGACTTGTTTAAGGCAACTAGACACTATAACAAGTCGCATGTGGCATTTATGATTGAAAATAATCATATACAACCAAAAATACCAATCATTAATATGCAAATGTTTTATAGTGTATAAATGCTTCAAGTGTGAAGCATTGCTTTACTAGGATTATATTATGTTTGTGATTATATCATTGGTCAAACAAAAGAGATATTGGGTGTGTCGTTTAACTCCACGAAAATTCTTTGTGGGAAAAAACTAAAGTAGAATTTTTATTTTATTTTTTACTTCCATGGCACACATTGTTGGAGATCATTTTTCATTAGAGCTTAAAAAAACTTGTTGGCCAATCAAATTATAATGTATGGTAGTTCCAAGTAAATTATTTTTGCTCAAAAAAGACTTGTTGGATCATGTTGAATCAATTATAGTTACTAGTTCTAGTTAAATAGATGCAATTAAAAAAAAATTGCATTCACAATAATTAATTTATATGTTTCAAATAAAATTATTCCATATATTTAACATCTAATAGAGCCCAAAGAAGTTTGGGACATTCCTACAAATATTTTTGAAGTCAAAATTTCATTTAAAAGACTTCTCATTAAATGCAGCAAGCTTGCAAATCTCAAAATGCATTGAAGATACTCCCATGGAAAACTTCCTTGAGACTTTCATAAATTTGTTCAACCAATTGTCTTATCTAAGAAAAAAAAAAATGACAAGATCATGGTTCAAATGGCATTGAATTTTTTGCTAGAGACCTATGAACATTACATTGTTTAAGCAGTTTTAAACCAAAAGGATCTTCCAACCATGGAAAAAATTAAAACCAAAAGTCTCTATCATGAAAGAAATTGAAAAGAACTACAAAGCAAATTGAAAAACAATGAAGCTTGTTGATTACTCTTGGAATTTTTACCATTCATACAAACAATTAGATGGAGAAAATCGTGCATTCACAAAGATAGTCACAAACAAAAAAATGTCTTTTAATTGTAATTGTTGTGGTAGGTTTGGAATTGGTCCAAAACTTGTCTAGGACCCTATGAGGAGGTGTTCAAAATTCATGCCTGACAACAAACAAACTTAGTTGAAGAAAGAAATGACTAAGAGATCAAGGAGGTCAATGATTATTTTGAAGACACATAAGAACTTTTCATGGTTGTAATGGACAACTTGGATATTGATGGAAAAACCTTGGCTGTAGAAAATACAAAAGATGACTAGTACGTAGATTTGGGAACCAATAAAAATGTTACTAACAACCCAAACCTTTCCATGATGTTCAAAAAACCCCTAACTTGTCTAACGTTAAAGCAATAGGAGGAATAGGCTTTCACAATGTGGTTGGAAAAGGTCATGCAAAACTTAAGACCTACAATGGTGTAATAAAAAGATGTTTTGTATGTTTTTGGTTTTACGAAAAATCTTCTATTTGTAGTTGTTATAGTTGACAAAGGTCATTTTTTCTAGTTTAAGAGTGCTTGATAGTGGAAAAAAAGGCACCAAATATAGTAGTTGCCAAAGGGGTCAAAGATGGTTCAAATGACCTTTGGGTAAAAACACATTACACCCCCCAGAAATTGTAGTCACAAGTATTGCATTTTGCATTTGGTTTTTTTTGTAAGTATGAACATCACATCTTGGATTATTTTTGTTTGTTTGAAATATATTGGATTAGATTTAGACATAAGACAATCAACTAACTCCAACAAACATTAATGAATTTCAACATATATGAAATATATTTGTGATGAAATAATACTCATCACAAAGTATGAGAAATTGCATACATACTTCAAAACTAGGGTTGTGGGTAGAATTTTTTGGTGAATTTTTTTATGGTCAATATTATTGATATACATCAATTGAATCTAGGGCCATCTAGAAGTTAAATTTTTTGGTTGAAACTTCATTAAAAATATATTTAAATTTTTTTTTCCAACAATAAAGGTAAAATATTTTATGTATTTAAAGAAAAAACCAATACCAAATGAAAGAGAAAGAGATTTTATAGTTGGACTTTGCATTATTATTTCAGATTTCTTTTGCTTAATAATGTTTTATGAACCACAAACATGAAGCCCTATGGCCGATGAAAATTTGCACATTATATACATTAACTTTATTCAATCCTCTTCATCTAACCATTGGATTGAGATTAATCTTGATTTTAAATGAAATTTGAATTCCAAAATGTTGTTGTGCACATTCTAGCTTGGCTTAAAATTGCTTATGTATAGGATTGTCAAATGATGCTATCAAAATTTAAACTTACTATGTACTATGATTCTAGTTACACATCACCTTTTTTGGTGAAAATTGGCTCACTCGTAATGTGTTTTCACCCCTTTATAAGTTGCAAACTTGTTATGTTGCATCTAACCCATGTGCAATTGTTAATACTATAAAGATCATGAATCAAGCCTAATCTTAATCAAATTCACATGGGCTATAACATTCATGCATGCACATATTGCTAAAAAGGATAAAAAAATGCAAATTTGAGCCCAATCATTTCCTTGTATTCTTGTTGGTGTATTCATAGTATTCAACAAGGAATAAGGAAAATACCACACAAAAATCAACAAATTGATCATTATGCCACTTGATCATTAAATGTTTTATTTGAAAACTTTATAGGGCTTTAGTACAAATCATTTTGAATAGATAGAGAGGTGACACAATGTCATATATTACAAAGTGATTTGAAAGGTGCACAATTTTTTCAATTTATAAGTCAAGTTGCAAACATCCCAATGGGTTGTTGTTGATCTCTTTGGGGCCAATGCACATATCAAAAGATGCACATATATGTTACCTATTCATGGCCTAATTTATTGCACAAAATGGTTTATATAACATAATATTTTCATGTAATGTAATGAAGGTGTGCTATTTTGGATGTTAAACATAAAATACTTACAAAATACCATGCAAATTTATCAATTGCATTTAATTCACCTTTTGAAATAATCATGATTTTTTTATTGTGCAAGTGAAAACATTTTCCATTTAAAACAATGTTATAATCATTTTGAAATGGTTATCTATGGTATTTTCCACCCAAAAAATTTCAAAAGTTGATAGTTAGGAGAATATTTTTGGGTCATGCTAAAAGACTAGCACCGATTACAAGAAATTTTGTCCCATGTAGGGTGAAAACATGAATAGGTGGATAGTTTGGACTAGTTTTTTTGCATTACGTACAAAAGTAAAATTTAAAACCATATTCAAAATTAACATTTTCAATTTTTTAATAATTCATGTTGTCATAAACTTTAATGGGATTCATGATAAACTTTCTGGACGAATTCTAAGACAATTATGAACTTATAATGGAATTTTGAAATGATAACACTATGTCTATCACATAGAAAAAATGAAAAATGTGGATTCAAAAAATATGTCATAGTAATGTCAAAATAATAATAAAAAAATATCAAATGAAAAATTTATTAATGAAGTGCATTGAAACTTTCCTAATATATATATATATAAAGTTTTAAATGACATGATTGCTGTAAAGTTTTTCCATAAAAGTCCATTTCACATTAAAAATTTTAATCTTTTGTATGGATTTTTTGATCAATCACATGTTTAGGGATATTCATAGGTTGGGCTTATCAATATTTATGATTAAAAGCATAGGGGATAATTATAGGATTTATGGTTTGATAATTGTTAAAATTATGAAAAAAAATCATTAGTGTTAGATTATGGACTCTCAAATGCTACTTTTGTGCCACTTGACCATGTTTTCACCTTGCAATTAAAAATAAAATGACTAAAGGTCCTCAATGGTTTAAAAAATAACCATAGTTTAAAAATGCAACTATTGATTTTATGTGTAAAATCTATTAGTCCCAAAGTTTTTCATATAACTTTAAATACATGATAATTTTTTTAAAAAAAATGAAAATTTAAAAATTCATTGATCATTTTTCATTCATAAAGGTTGAAATATCCTTACTTGTAAGTTGTGTGTAACTAAGGTAAACCTTACTAAGACTTATGGTAGACCTAAGTAGTTTTAGGTAACCCCTAGGTAATTTTTAAATATGTATATGTAACTCTTAGGTTATCTAGGTAAACTTATGTAGTCCTTAGGTTAATTTAGGTCAACATAGTTAATTTTTAGATATTTCTTAGGTAGGCATTAAAGTAAGTACATGTTATGATATTTATATAGGTTAAAAAAATTATGTATTATAATGCTATTTTGCAATGGTAAGGAGTTTTGTCCCCTAATGTGAAGGTGATAGAATCAAATTTTTACCCTTACAATCTAAGGAGCTACCTATTTTAACTAGGCTTGTTAGGCATCCTAATGCTTCTTAGGATCCTCATGTATGATTTTAGGTTATGCTAATTAGGTATCTTAAATTGTTTATCGTATTTAACCTAAGCTAAGTTGCCTAGGCTACCTAATTTATTTTATAGTTGTATCATTGTCCTTTATGACTAGAAAAAACTAGTCATAAAAGTGAATCATATGTTTTCAAATTTCTTGTAGTGAATCCTTTGCAAACTATACTTATGGCCAAGCAAAAGAATCACTATTTGCATGGCCTCTTGACACTTGACTATGTATTACATATGAAGCGCATTGAATCTTGTTGTATAATTAACAATTAGAGCAATTTTTTTAGATGCAACTCTTCGATCACAGAAAAAGCATGCCACTTAGATGTCTTTCTATTATGCATTCGGGTGTTCCTAACTATGTGCAAGATAAAGCTCAGGATGGTGGTAGCATTCTCAAAAAAAAGAGGCCTAGGACATTGTGGCAATAGCTGTGTTTTTTCAATAATTTTGGGATTCTTCCCACCCATGTGCTTTAACGTTTGTAAAGCACTAGCAAATGATATCATGAACCTAAAATAGCTAGGAGGGATGGAGTTCTTACACCTACACCTTAAGAATGGGAGGGATTTTACACCTTTAAAATCTTAAGTGTAAGATCCCTCCCACTCTTAAGGAGTAGGTGTAAGATCTATCTTTTTCTTTTGCTTGAGGGCAAATCAAGGACATAAGGTGCCCTTGAAATAAACTAGAAAAATTCTTTGAATATTTGAAACCTGTCTTTCGTGACCTTCCCGGACTAATACCTATTATGCCCTGTTCAGTTTGCTTTGCAAACACTCATAACCATGATGTCATATAATTAATCACCATCATCAATTCTCCAACAACATCAGCTCTCAACAATTAAACATGCTTTAGTAATAACCACAAAACATTGCATACCCTCATGACAGCCAGCATATCACACTGAATGAGGCATGGATGAACATCACACCAGTAAATTTATCAATGCTTTACTGGGTTTTTTATCAGATCACCAACTGATGCCAATATATATATTAAGTATCCCTACCTATGTGCATATACAGTCACAGAGTCTTTTAGCCTCCTTTTGGAGGGAGTTTGGCATGGTGGTGTTTTTTTTGGAGAATAAATAAGTTCTCAATATAGAGATCTCCCATCTTTAGAATATTCACACTTAGGTATATAAGAAATGAATTCAAGCATAACTGCAATAACTACCCCTGAAAAAGAGAAAAATAAAAATAGGGCTATTTAGGATATCAGAAAATTTGTTGTATTTATACAAATGAAGCTCTTGAAAAGTTTTCGTGGTAGCCACCAAAGATCCTAGGTCCTCTTTCTAGGTAGTCTAATTAGGGCTAAGAGGTGCCGCCTCCTTTCAATCCAGCAGCCCTTTTTGAAAATTTAGGTATGTCTCTGTCATACGTGGGTGGTCCCAGTACATGTTGCAAACCGCCACTCATGTATAGCGTGTTGTAGAAGGAAATGGATAAGTATGAAAGAGCATTTCACACTCATTTCAGTACTTCCATCTTTGCTCATGAATCTCTCTCTCTACGCAGCTAGCTTAGCTTACAGTTGGATGCAAGCGTTGGAGCTTTGGACGTGCATTGTCTTTTTCTTCTTCCTCCTTGTGCATGTGTTGTTCATGCACCTAGTTCACAGTAGGAAGCAAGCAGAGTGAGAGCTTCAGACACATGCGTCATCTTTTTCTTCGTCTTTGTGCATGGGTATACTTTCAGGCATCTAGTTTACAGTTGGAAACAAGCACAGCTTATAGAACGCATCATTTTTTTTTTCTTCAACCGCGTGATTTCAACTCTTTAATCCAAAATTACAACAACATCACTAGATATGGCTCATCAGCTTATCCTTTCCTGCCCAGTCGACTCGGACATGAATAATTGGAGCGCAGAGAAGTATGCGAAATACGTGGAGACCTTCTTACAAGGCGTGGAGCAGAGGTTCAGGCACGATGTGGGGACTAAGAACACTTACCTGCAGTTCCTTGGGGCTGCCACTGGTTTCCAGGAAAAGAGTATCGACACTGCTGATTGGGTGGAGTGTGTGAAGGAGCTCCTTGATGGCAAGTGGTGGCTCCTCTTGACATTTGCCAACTTCCTTCCACTAGACCACGGGGACAGCCTGCGGCGAGAAGTGGAACCAAAGCATCGTGCGGAGAAGGAGAAGTTATGGAATATGCAGTTTACAACAGGCGAAGCCTTTGATCAAGCCCAGGACTTGGTGGGCAGAATCAAAGCCCGCTTCCAGGAGAGAAACGAAGAAAATGTGTACGATGCGTTCCTTGCGACCTGCAATAAGCGCGCCAAGGGTGAGAAGACCCGAGATGAAGTGCTACAGGAAGTTGCCGACTTGTTCCTGCCCGAGCACGCAGACTTTTTGAACGAGTTGAGGTTCTTCCTGCAGGTCTGAAAGGCTTTTGGCGTGGTTTCGAAGGTGAGAGCATATCCCCTTATAACAGTTTTCTATCAACCAGAAGAGTATTGAATCTTCTTGTTAAACGGCTGGTGTATTATTTGAAGCTTTATCCTGGTAATTATCTCTTGGAGTGAAAGGAAGCTTTGGTTCTGGACTGACCGTGCATTAGCCTTCTGTTGGTGGTTATGAAAAGCTTCAATTCTAGAGAAGTGTTTGGTGTCAGACATGTCCATGCTCATTGATAATTTGTTGTCCTTGCT
>Ga0209611_10006013_pt1 | contig 20096 bp, 22 predicted proteins | sample S1TSphgellanicum_3_FD_187693 | JGI IMG/M metagenome (GOLD analysis project Ga0209611, IMG submission 187693) | Host-associated microbial communities from peat moss isolated from Minnesota, USA - S1T2_Fc - Sphagnum magellanicum MG (SPAdes) (version 2) | ecosystem: Host-associated > Plants > Peat...
GGAATTCCAAGCAAAAAAACCCTCGACCAAGACCTAGGCATTATAGGCCATCTTCTAGGGCAAAAGCAACTTAGAGCAAAAGATAAAGGAAGCTTACATGTAAGATCCGCTCATTCAACACCACTTTAAAAAGTTGTGTGAATGACATAAGGTGAAAAACATCACCAAAAAATAAGGGTTGTTCATATGGAAGCAATCCCGAATCTATGTGCCAACAAGGAAGTTACACATGAAAATCATGCAAGAGGAACACGATGTGCCCATGGTAGGACACCATGGGGAAATAGTCACAAAAATTGTTATAGGAAAAAAAAATTATTGGCCTAAAATGAAGCAAGATGTAGAGCATTTCATGCGCACTTGTGTCAAGTGCCAAAGTACAAAGTTCATATACAAAAATATATATGGGTTATATAAACTCTACCAATTCCGAGCAAGCCATGGGAAAATGTTTCCATGGACTTCATGACCTAGTTGCTTGAGTGGAATGGAATGGATACCATTTTCATGGTAGTTGATTGATTCTCTAAGTTGGCAAAAATGGTTCCAATTAAAACGATTGTGACAACTTTTGACTCAACAAAGTTGTTCTTCAATATGTGGGTCATGCATCACAGGATGCCACAATTTATCATAAGCAATAAAAATGCCAAGTTTACAACAGGCTTCTAGAAACATTTGTTCCAAAAGGTGGGGATAAAATTGTCATTTAGTATGGTATTTCACCCAGAAAATGATGGCCAAATAGAAAGTGTCAACATGGTGTTAAACTAATACCTTAAAAATTATGTTAGTGTCGATCAGAAAGATTGGGGTGAACACCTAGGCCTAGTGGAGTTCTATTACAACTCCATGATGCACTCGGTGATGAAGATGTTTCCATTTGAATTAGCGTTGGGAAAGGAAGCCACGAAGTCAATGCACTTAACCATTCCCATGGGACAAAGAGATTAGTCCAAGGGAGTTGTGGATGATGGCCAAGGGGCGTGAAAAAAAATATGCTTGAATTAAGAAGCTTTTGGAACAAGTTCAAAAATGATATGAAAAGCATGTCAATAAAACACAAAAGCATGTTGAATTTGAGGTTGGGCAACATGTGTGGCTAAACATCCGAGATTTTAAGATGTCCAATGGATTGGCCCCACATGTCATTGCCAAGTACGTGGGCACTTATGAAATTTTACATAAGCCACATCTCGACGTGTACACCTTGAAGTTACTAGCTAATTTTGTGGCACATCCAACCATCCATGTTTCAAAACTTAAATTGTTTCTATATGATAACCAAAAACCATATCGAAAACAAAGTGTGATTGAAAGTTGACCCATTGATCATAGGTTAGCTGCTGAAATCAAAGGCATACTTTGAACAAAACAAACATGCCTTAAAGGCAAGGAGTACCTAGTAAAATATAAACATTTATCTTACAATTAAATTTAATAAGTTGGAGGCCTTGTTTTCATGGGCCCCTATTTTGGCCACAAAACCCCCTTGGAAAATCAACTTACCTTGGGCAATGCAATCATTTAGCCAAGGTGGCTTGGGGCAATCCTCTGCCAAATGTTCGTTATTGTCACAATTGAAACATTTGACCTTGGACAGGTCCCGGTTCACCTTTTTTGACCGGTTGCTCTTTGGTCATTGACTTCTCCTTGTTGTTTGGAGGCCTTGGCTTCCCTTGGCCCCACTTACACTTATATTACAACCCTTGCTTCCATTGCTTGGGTTGACTTGATTCTTCTAGGTGATTTTATTTCTAGTTTCACCTTTGGGGCATGGAAGGGCTTCATCCTCCATACACTCCACCATCTTCATCAACCCTTGGCATGTTTCCAAAATGTTAATCCTTTAATAGACTATTGTCCAACCCCATGGACTTGAGTCCATGCAAAAAGATCAATTTTCAAACATACTCATCTTTAAGGGGGACCACAATTAACATGGGATTGAAGTCCTAGATGTAAATGGCCGACAAGCCCCTATTGTCCCCTTTGATGAGTTCCAAAAGCTCCATCCATCCCAAAACACCAAGTGGTGTGGCATGAACCTTCCATCCAATTACAACTTGAACTCTTCCCATGTGAAGGTTTCAAGTAGGTTGGGAGTCTTTTGCTTTTGGGACATCCACCATTCCCATGCATGCTCTTTCAATAGGGTTTGAGCGAAATGGATCCGCTCCTTATTAATTTTGAAGCAGTGTGTTTCCATATGCGCTTCTACTTCGTGCAACCATGACCACACCCATTTGGTTTTAGTCTCCTTCCCAACAAAGGAGTTTGGTAACCTCACCTTGATGGTTGTCTTGGCAGAACCCCCACTTGGGGCACTACCAATGGCACCCAAACCTTCTGCAATGCGACTCATAAGCTTGGTCATTTCCTAGTTTTGTGCTATGGCCTCCCCTTGTTGGACCACAAACACACAAAACGCTTCCACAAGAGCCAAAAATTCCTTAGACAATTTTTCCACCTTTAAAACCTCCTCCTTTTGCTTCTCAAGAGATTCATCCACAACTGAACGTTTTAGGGCCTACTTGCCCCCTTTTCCTCTCTTCGGCCCATTCAAAAGGAGAATCAAGGAGTGCACATCCCCATTCGACTAAAGAAAAGTGAAAGTCGATGTGCTCAGACGACTCCACAATTGGTTCAAGAACTTTTTCCTTCCCCTTATGTTTCTTGGGAGCCATGGGAATTTTTGTCGGTGAGCCCATGCTGACCTCACCTTCTCCCTTTCTTTGCTTGACAAGGGAAGGAGTCCTTTCATGGGACTTGGCTTTGCTCAAAGTTGCCTCATCCTTCCCTGTCTTCTTTTTATTAGTTTTTTGTGGAGGAGGCTTTGACGCTTCCTCCACCAAGTCTTTCAAACTTTGGGCCTCTTCATCAAGAAGCTCTTCACCCACCATGGTCTAAGTTGCTATCATTAGCTCTTCCATGGCGATGTCCTTCTCTTTCTCCTTTTTAGTCTTGTACTTCTTCTTGGCCTTGGGTTCCACCACAACATGTGTGTTACGCATCGGTTCATCTGAGGCCATTTGCCTTCACCTATTCACCTCCCCTAGATGCCTTGGAAGATTTTCCAATCAACCCTAGGAACCTATTCTGATACCACCTATCACACTTGAATACAACTTGGCGCCATTCCACTGTCGCCCCCATTCCATTTTCATGCCTCCCCAAATACCTACACTACTTGGACATGGAAAACCACGCACTTGGTGAAGCTTCGTCATTCAAGCTTACTTCGCTACCTTTGGCTATTCCTGACCTCTAGACAAGTGGGACTATACCCATTGCAAACTTCCCAAGTGGTCCAAGGCCTTGTTGCCCATGATTATCATCTCCTATCTTTCGACCTAACCATAGACTTTGTCTAGTTTGAGGACTTAGTGTGTCGAGGCCAACACATCGGGCCCCCTTCCTCAAACCCTCGCTCGTCGACACCTATGCGACTCATGAGTCTGCCAAATTGGGAGTCAAACCCAGCCCAAGACTTAGACTCACAACCCAAGCTGCCACGAGGGCCCCCCCGTGGTGGTCCAGACTTGGGCCCTAACTAGGGGTCCCCCACACTTGTGGGTCCACCTAGAAGGGCATGTGGGAATGATTTCAGGTATGGTTCAATAGATTTGTGTCCATGTGATAGCAAAATGCAAAATTCATCTATGAGATATTAAAGTCAGTTGTTTGTTTTATAATGGTGGTAACTACTGCACATTTAGTAGCTGTATACTAGTTGTTCCTGGGGTCTGATTGGAGACAATGACACAAGATTCAGATATCACTCCTTGTCTGCATCCACACAATGAATTATGATTCAGAATTGCTAATCTAAGTATTGACCTTTCACCATGGTGATCTGAAAGCTCAATTTGTGATGTAGAGTTTTGCAGTTCTGATTTGGGTTTCCTGAGAAAATGTGAGAGCGATGATGATGATCCCCTACTGCTTGAAGCAGGAGAGAAATTCTTTCCTCAAGTGCAGTTTGGGAAGGTTAGCCAGTGGAAACACACAAATTTCTCAGGTGAATTGGCAATTGGTACATGGGAATTGGCTATGCACATAATATACAGCTCTCAGATATGCCATAAATATTTGATGTTGATGCATTATATCCTCACAGCTTTGATCATGAATTTTATCTTTGCTGAAATATGTTGCACACTGCATGGTCTTCAAGGAAGGATGTCAGCAACCAATTTACCTAAAATTCCAGCTGCCACTATTTAGAATATACCTCATCACTTTATTCTGCAATAGATGTTTTTGACATCAAACATTGTGACAGACCAATATCAGGATCTAAGGACTGTTTATCTGCATGCAATATTTCCATTTCTTATCATCACCCAGCTGCATCTCAAAAGCCTTTCAAGTCACTCAATTTGCACCTTGGCTTTGCATATACTCCGTTGTCAAGTCTCTTTGCTGAACCAAGGACCAAGCTGTGTAGCTTGTGAGAGTATGGTTGAATCTCCAAAAAGATCACCAATATCCTCTTAGTCTTGCTTATAGAAGGCTTTCCCCCCAGAATGTGTCTATTTGCTTGTAGTGAAGTTGCATCTTATTTGCCTTTATCCTGCACCAAAGAACCTGATTTACAGTCAACAATGGTTAGATGTGCACCTAGTGGATGGGGAGCAGTTTTTCAAAGTAGAACGAAACCAGGTAGCACTTGAGACCTAGCACTGCCAACTAGAGGCTACCATACAAAGGTAATAGAGAACCTGTCAAAAGCTCAAAATGGTGCACAATGTTTATGTAAATTGCAAACCTGGAATGGTGCAAATGTGGTCAAGCTCTTCTAGTTTTGTTATGCAGAAGAAATTTTTGTTTCAATAGATCCAGTCCCTTACAGAATAGAAACCCAGGTTTTCATCAGTCATCAGCTGCTTTTGGAAACATAGCTCAAAGAATGTCCTGCCATTTTTTCCACTAATAACAATTGAAGTGGATATGGGAGCTATGCTTCCCTAAAGCTCCAGAGAAGACGACTATGGTTGTGCTACCACTGGCATTGCTGCAGCAAGTACACATTGGAAGAACCTTTTTTTGGTGCCACCAATCTCCTAATCAGTTGGCAAATCGCACTTCAGAAGACAGAATTTTGTGTTAGAGATAGACTGGCGATTTATGGAAGAGCGGCTATATATAGACATGGGACCTTTTTGGTCCCATAATTCTACCTAACTTCACTAATTAGGGTCCAATCGACTGCACTGGTCTGCAGCATTTGGCATCTGAGTGCACGGTGCAGGAACTGGTGAATCAGAACTTGAAGATGTGGAGGGACTCCCTCACGGACTTCAGTTTATAGAGGCGAGTGAAGCAAATTCAATGCTGCTAATTCCTGTTAGCATCTCCAGCCGCGCTCAATGTGAGTCTCCAAAAATATTTTTGGCATCCAAGTTTAGTTTTTTTTTCCTCCTCCAGCGTCACCCATAAAACTAAAACTGGGACTGCATATTGGTAGTAACTACTCCTTGAAACCACGTGGACCAATCATTACGGTTGGCCCATCACAAATAGGGATCAATAGTCAGGTCATATTTATTAAGTGCTATGAATATAGCAGTCACATGACATTAATTATTAGGCTTTGCTGTGCATTTTACCAAGTTCAGCATAATGTTGGAAAATGTTGGGCCAAAATCATTTTGCTCAACCACATACTCTTCATCATCCAATTTTAAATTGCTGGGCCACAAACTGAACACCTTTGGAGCTGCTCTTAGAGACCAGATAGACCAGATAAACTGTTTTGTGGATGGTCCTGCAGGAGTTTAGGTACCGTACCTGCTGGGTCTGTTAGGCCAAAATGAATTCAAGGCAATTTGGCCTAATTATCTGGGCAGTGAGTCTAAAGTGTCAAAAATTATGAGGGCAATTGACCTAACTTTCAGAAAAATACCAAAAGTTTCAGAAACAATATATTTATTTACTTAGACTTCCTGCAAGTAGTGAAGTTGGCAATAGCTAATTTCATTTAAATCAGGTACAATGTCATCTTCAAGGGGAAGATTGACTCAACAACTGCTCATGCATTCCTCTACATCAGGATCAAGATAAATGTACGATACATTTTTAGGGTCAAGGCCACTAGTGTGAAAAGGTTTGATGTTTGAGAACTGAAAAGCACTTTATTGTGTTGGCACCCACGACCTCAATCTGAAATTTATGATCAAAAGCCCTCATGATCCCGCAATCCTGCCATCCTAATATAATCTTGTCCTTATGACAACTCACATAAAACAACCACAAACCAATATAAAACCATCTGATGCATGGTGGGCAAATCTATCTGCAATTCAACATCTTCTAGAGCCCTGCTTTTCCCTAATTGCTCACATATAATTTGTGCTAATTGAAATGATCACAAAAGCACAAAGGCCATTGCAAAACCATATCACAAGGCTGCAATTTGGAGGTACAATTAGCCAATATAAGCAATGGATGAATGTCTGGGTGTTTGTCCTTCATGTAGTTATGGTATTCAATTGACTAATGTTTATTCCAACAATAAATCAACTAGACCATGTTCTAGTTATGATGCAGTCTAAGACAATGCTACTCCAACTCAAAATAAGGCAACCACAATCTCTGTGACAAACTCCTTGCAAGTTTCAAGGTTGGATTAGTGATTGTGACTTGAAGTCATTTTGAAATCACATCTTAAAACTCTTTTGCATTCAAGTGCTTTCATAGGCAATGACTTCTTTGTCCTCCCTTCGCAAACAATTTGGAAAGGAAGCATGTGCCCATATGATGCAACCAAAACAACACATGTCACAACTCATTTGTCTTGAACTCCAAGTTGTGCCACACCCTTCTTACCACATCTTTCCCATGTGTGTTCCCCTAACATAGGGACTAAGTAAATCCCTTGAAAATAAGGGCCAAAAATCACATTGGTAAGAAGCAATTGGACATTGCTATATCAATGTTTAAATATGTTGCAGCATGTTAATCTGCATTTTTAAATCACTAGCATAATACCCATGAACAATTTGATATTTACCATATGTATGAATTGAAATGAGACATCATAACGTGAACCTAAGGTCACATCAAACTAGATATATCATATGCATTGATATGGATAAATTGAGCAATGATGTGAATGGTACTTACTAGTTTAATCAATGTTCATGTAATTAGTGATTGTGATATTTCATATGAAAGCACATGATACATTAATCTAAAACCATGTATTTACCTTGAGTTTCCCAATCATTAAGGAGTTTCCCCATGTGCAATGTTAGGCAACATGTAACTCCAATTCAAATGTTATCTCATGAACCTCCTTGTGAATCTCAAAGTGACTGTAATTCTCTTTAATGGCCATGAAATAAACAAGTATTATTGGTTAAACAATCCCATCATGGAATGACTAACCAACTACCTTCATTCTCAAAAGTAAATCATAGAATGCCTTGACAATGGCAAGATCCATAAAAAATAAAATATCTTCATTATGTGGTCTTCCATTAGAAGTTCAAAAATATGAACATTCTACCATTTTTGGAACATGACATTTAAGGTCTCCACTTGTAGTGAACCAATTGTCCAATGTACCACATGAAAGCTTGTCATATGGTCTATTTGTGAACTCGTGACACCCATATGCCCTTCTAAAATAACAAACACAATCCCTTGTATTTTAAACTCTTTTCATTGTAGCAAGTATAAGCCTTCATAATTCAACAGAAAACCAATTGTGATATTTATCCCTTTTTTTTTTCTTTAAGCATTTTCCAATACCATTTCCAAGTTGCATAATTTCAACCTCAATTCTATTGTTTAAACATGATGGTGACTACGAATATTATGGAGGCAACAAAGGTGTTGTAAAATTTTTCATCATTTCTTGGAAGATCAACATTACATTTGAGAGGTGGCTCCACCACTTGCCTTGTCATACTAGAGGTTGTGGACTTCAACCCCTCCCTTTGAATAAATTTCAAATTTTTATCCTTGTTAACTCTTTGGAAGAGGTTCAAATAAGTAAAGGCTTCATTGTGTATGATACTTGCGGGGTTGGAATGTCACAAATAAAAATAATATCAATACAAAAATGAATTTAATCTTTATTTCTACAGTTCAAGATTCAATATGGAAAAAGAAGCAAGTTACCATTTGATGGTACTTGGGGAACACAAAGGTGTACAAAAAAAGGAATCTTGAGTTTTATATTCAGTCAACCCATAATCTATCATACCATCTCCTATGTACAATCCTTTTAAGATGGGGCAGAAATTGAACAACTTGGTGGGTCCTAAAGCATTTACCAATTTTTTGCAAAATATTTGATTTCTCACATAACTTACAAATTGTGATTATAATGACATTGTCTTTCAAAAGTTTAGCCCAACTTCAAAGTTCACAATATGAATTCTTATATCTTACCTAAAATATGTTTATGTAAACAAAACTCAAAATATGTGAGTAAAGGAAACAATGTAGGAGAAGGAAAGGTGAACAGTGCATGAAACATATTTGACAATGACATTGTTGCAAAGTTGGCAAATTCTACTCCACACTTTCATAATGATGAAGGAAAAGAAAGTCTCATGTTTGGAGTCCTTTCCAAAATTGAAGCCCCAAGAACTAATTTTGAGTTTAGGCCCAATTTTGGAAAGATGTGATTACCTTTTACATAATATCCTAAAAAATAAAAGAGGTTGGCCTAACTACATTTGCCAATTTGTAATATTTATTAGGCCACAAAGTGGCAATTTGGCCTAATAGAGGTGGAATTGGTTCAAGCTATTCATTCAAAGCTCTAATTTTGTTAAAACAAATATTCAATCAAGTGTGCATACAACATTGACCAAATCAATTGGCATACCCACTATGAATGTAGCCCCCATCATGGTTGTCATACCTTTTAATGTTTTGAGAATCCAATTACCAAAGTATCATGATAATGACAATCCAATATTACACATTTGACAACTAACCAAAGTATGTATAACCAATGGTGAGGATACAGACAATCGTAAGATACAATACTTTCCAAATTCTTTAAAAGGAAAAGTTTCCAACTAGTTTGCTAAATATGAAATTGCACATCTAGTAGCAACATGGAATCAAGTACAACAAACATTCATTAGACAATTTTGTGAAATTTGAAGTGAAGGGCAAGCTATTGCAACTTTGCGTTATGCAAAACAAAAGAAAGATGAATTGATGGAGGACTATTACGATCGATTCCTATGACTATGTGTAGTCATTCCACAACAACCTAATGATATTTATCTCTGTGAAGCATTTAGAGACGGATTATGAACCAGAGTAAAAATTGTTATCATTAGTATACCATGAAAAACATTGGCAAAAGTAACAAAATCTGAGATAATTGTGGAAGAAAAATTACTAGTAAGGTGAAAGAATATAGCAAGATATCATCAGGCTAATTTTGACAATGAAGAATCAAATGAAAAAGATGAAGAAAATCACTATAAAACCAAAAAGAAGGATACTGAAGTACAATTTGACACTATTAAAAAAGGTGTTTATTGTCAGAATTGTTATAATGAAGGACAATTTACCAAAGAATGTAAACTCTTAAATAAGTTATGTCAAATATGTAAAAGCAATGAACATAATACAAATCATTGCCCAAACAAAGTAGTGAGTGGAAGATGTCCATTAAGGGAAATTGCCCCAATACACATAGTGCAAACTAAAGTACCAGTAATTCAAGAACAACAACAACAAATTTATAAAACACCACCACAATAGAATCAATTTGGTAATCAACAATATAATGGAGAAAATTAGCGTGGACAACAAAATCAAAACAATTAGTATAATCAACATGGTTATAACCAAAATAATGCATTTTGACAAAGAAACATAAGATTTTTTTGCTATTGTAAAAAAAAGACATGTAAGGAAGGATTGTCCTATTTGGAAGAAAGTTATGGAAGAAGAAGAAAAGAAGTCCAAACCAAAAGTTGGAATGAATGTGGTTATGATCGACTAGGACCAACCAATATTAAATGTTTTTGTGACCATGAGAGGTTAGAAGGTTCGTATGCCTAAGGAAGAAATTCATGAGAAAGAGTTAAGTCCTACGAGAGGATGATGAACCAAATGGGAATGAAAAAAAAATGTTCTCCAAGATGTAGTAAGAGAACTACAATCCATACAGAAGTTTGAAGACAAATCGTTGGAGTTATTGAAACATAACAAATTAGAACCCACCAAGTTGTAGGCAAATGGGTTGAGTAGAGATGCACCATTAAGAATGTCTTTGCCCCAAGATGATTCGCCAAGTGGAAGTTGGTTAGCAAAGATGACTAAGGAAGGAAATCACCTAGGAAACCATGCTAAGATGTCACGGTTAAGCATGGCAGAGGGACAACCAACAAAAGATTTTGGGATGACTAATGTCATGAAGTTGACAAATGGGGTCAACATGGCACATAAAAACAAGTTAACAAGTGAAATCGACATGACATAGAAGAACAAGTCAACAAGTGAAGTCGACATGCCACAAAGTGCATAAGTCGACAAGTGAGGTCAACATGATTGGGAAAACCAAGTTGACTGTTGGAGTCCAGATGATGGATGAAGACAACTCATCAAGTCTAGCTAATATCGCTAGAGATGACAAGTTGAACTAGAAAAACGGTATGAGCAAATAGTTTGAAATGACTTAAGATATTGTTATGCCAAACATTAGCACCCATAGGAAAGGGATTGGTAAATCCACAAGACAAGAAGAGAGGCTCAAAAAAATTATTGATACAATCAAGATAATGTCTAAGAAAATACCAATATGGTTGAAGAAGAATATAGAACTTTTTCCACAAAAGAAGTTAAAAAGAAACCACTAGTGGAGAAGGATATAGTTGAGAATTGTTGTGAGCTAAGAAACGTTATAAAATTACGAGAAATGATGATGAATTTAAAATTGAAAGTTAAACTAGGAAAATTATTAAGGATTTTTCCACAACTCAAATTGATAATGGAAAAGTATTTTTTGAAAATAAAAGAACCTCAAATAATTGATGTATGCAAAGTAACCACAATAAAAATCAAAAATTTCGATGAAGCAGTGCCAATGTTCAAGTTTGAATAAGGACATTTGGAGTTTGAGATGTATTACTAGATGGAGGGTCTAATGTAAATATTATTTCGGAAAGTTTAAAGAAGAAACTCAGGTTGAGGAAACCTCAATTAGCTCCGTTTGTAGTAAGAATGGTTGACCAAAGGAAGGTCTAGCCATTGGGCTTGATTAGGAACTTGAAATTCAATTTGGCAAGTTGTGTTTATAAAATCTCAATAGTATTACTGAACATGGAGAATGGAATTGAGGCATATTCCATGCTTATAGGAAGACCATGATTGAAACAAAGAAAAACACATCATAACTGGGGTGATAACACCCTTACTATTAGTTCTAAAAATAGAACAGTCATGCTTAGCACTATTAAGCATGTAAACATTAAGTCATCACAGTGACCCAAAAATTTGGATAATGAATTTGATTGGGAAGAAGGGCTTTTCAAACAAGAAAAGGAGGAACCATATAAAGTAGCTCTATAGTTATGTCCTATAAAAGAAGTAATGCCAAAAGAATTATATTTCTTACTTGAAATTGATTGTGGAATGTTATAACTAGAAGAGAAGAATTAATATCTAGTGTCTTTTTATGAACACCGACTAGGTGAAATATTAATTCTTGATGAGACAACAAATATAACCATCAAGGACAAAAAGATTACTAGCTGGATTATAACTATTAAAGAATAACTTGCAAAGTTAAACTTGGGAAGCAAAAAAGAACATCAAGATGTATTAATTAGTGCGATTTTACCAACTACATTTCAATCCCAAGTCAAATACTTATTGATTGATTATAAAGACATTTGCATGGAGTCACAAGTAATTAAGAGGGATTCCTAAAGAAATATGTGAGCATAAAATTGAACTCATGGCATATGCTCAACCTGTTAAACAAAGGCATAATGATTCCAAATTATGCCTTCAAAGTTAGAGAAGATTTAAATAAATTACTTGATGCAATATTTATCTATCCAATTGAAACAATGCCTCGGTTATTTCCATTGGTCATTATGCTAAAGAGAAATGGTAAATTACGTATATGCATGGATTACCAAAAGTTAAATGCACAAACAAAAAAATGCCCATTTCCATTACCTTTTTTTAATTCAATATTGGATTATGTTATTGGACATGAAATGTATTCATTCATGGATGGGTACAGTAGATATAACCAAGTCAAAATGGCTGAAATAATAAAGATAATTTTTTAAAATTTTGGAATGGGGTGCTTATGCATACGATGTAATGTCATTTGGGTTATGTCATGCTCGAACAACCTTCCAAAAAATAATAACAAAGGCTTTTTAAAATATTTGAATGATTTTATGCAAGTATTTTTGGATGATTTTAGTGTTTATGGCAATAAAAAAGACCGCTTGAAGTAATTGTGAAAGTGTTTGGAAGAATGTCTTGTCAATGGTATCAACCTTAATCTAGAAAAAAATGTGTTTTTTGTGTCAATTCTGGTGTATTATTGGGACACATTGTTTGTAATGAAGGAGAACTAGTGGATCCATGAAAACTTACAGCCATTACCACAATGCCAACACCAACTAACATCACCAAGATTAAGAGATTCCTTGGAGCAACATGTTTTTATTAATGATACTTCAAAGATTTTGTTAATAAAACTACACCAATGTGTAAGCTGTTTAAAAAGAATGAAGCATTCAATTGGGATGATGCATGTAATAACTCATGGGAATGGATGAAAACATCAATTACATGTTTACATGTACTAATTGTACCAAATTGGAATTACATGTACATATTGATCCATCCAATTTTTCTTTAAGTGTTATGTTGTAACAAAATCTAGATAATACTATTGACAAATCAATCTACTATGCTAGTAGATTAATGAGTAGTGCTAAAATAAACTATTCCACCACAAAAAAAGAAGTGTCGACCATGATTTATGTAGTAAAAAAAATTTGATAATATTTACTTGGAAATATTTTCAAATTTTTTATTAATCATCAAGTTTTGTTATATTTGGTGAATAAACTAGTCATTACAAGCCACATTGTGAAATGGTTGTTACTTTTACAAGAATTTGATTTTAAAGTAGTTTACAAACCAAGTTGAATTCACTTTGTGCCAAACCAATTATCCCAAATAAGCCATGGTGAACCGGCTATTAGAGTCGAACCCCAATTACTTGATGCAATTTTATTCACTTTAGGTTGGTATGGTCCCATACTAGAATACTTACAAAAAGGGTATTTTGAAAACAATATACCGAAAGAAGAAAGAAATCATATTATTGTCAAATCTAGACCATATATATTGTACAACAAAGTTCTATGCAAACTAGGATTAGATAGTGTTTTATGGCAATGTTTATCACCCACTAAAGCTACTAAAATACTTGTTGAATTACATGAAGGACTACCAGAAGACATTTTAACATTAACACCACCATTAAGAAAATATTGATTTTAGGGTATTAATGGCCAACATTAAATAAGGATGCAGCTGAAATGTGCCAAATATGTGATATTTGTCGATGTCTTGGGCCATTATGTCGGAGTGGTAGTGGTCCCCTTGAACCAATTATGGCCTTTCAACCTTTTATGAAATGGGGACTCAATTCTATGGGGCCAATCACACCATTAACAAGGTATACCAACAACCAATATATCATCATAGCTATGGATAATACAACTAAATGGGTTGAATCAAAAGCCTTATGGGATAATATGGCTCAAAGTATAACAAAACTCTTGTATGAGCATATTATCACATGCTTTGGATGCCCAATGCATTGAGTGAATGATCAAGGGAGTCATTTCATTAATAGGACTATGGATATATTCACACAGGAATTTATGATCACCCATCAAAAATCAACAACTTATTATCCCCAAGGGAATGGACAATTTGAGTCAACAAATAAAAATTTAGGCAAGATACTTGCTAAGATAGTTTATGCAAATTGAACAGATTGGGATGTTATGATATTTACAACCTTATGGGCATATCAAACGACATACAATGTAACCACTCAATATACCCCTTTTGAGTTGGTTTATGGAACCCAACCTATGATGCCAACAAAATACTCGGTATGTACTAAATGGATTCAAGATGTACCTAACAATGATATATTGAAATAACAATTTAGGTAAGGATGGAGGATTTGGTTCATTTTGATGAAGAACGTTGGCAAGTCGGAAAAAATATGAATCACATCCAATTATTAAGGAGACATAAGCACTTGATGACAAAAACAAAACAATTTTTTTTGAAGAAAGCAAATTGGTACTTTGGTTACCAAAGGCAACAAAAATTAAAGGAAGTAAGCTTAAGTTACCATGGGAAGGCCCATATAAAGTGCAAAAAAACTCAATAACAACATAGTGGAATTGAGTACTTTGAGCAACAATGACGTGGAGAGGGTGAATATTAATAAATTAAAAGAATATCATCATGGTGAAACACCTACCATCATAATGACAATCATTGTGAACATCGAAGGAAGAGTTAAGTTAGTATGGAAGAAGAATGAACATACCACACCTACCAATCTACCTTGGACTGATTGTAAAACTAGACCAAAAGAACTTGAACTTGAGCTATGGAACAAAAATGACGACACAAATGAAATTGAATGACTGCCAAGTGGTGAGCCAAGGTTTAAGGAAATTAAGACAAGAAAACATAAATGTAATTCAAGAAAACATAAGTGCATGAGAACATTAAAAACATTGAACCAATTGTACCCGCCCAAATTGTTCCAATAATCATTGCTAATACAAGTATGAGTAAGGGTTCTAAATTAAATAAATCTACTATGGGAAAGCAAATAGAGGAAGACTCCAACAACCTACTCACAATGCCTATGGATGAGCAACAACCTTGTTGGCCATTATTACACTTACTAAACCCTAGAGAATAAGAGGAATTATGGCCCATCAAACACATGTATTCATTGTGGAAAGACGAAACAATGAGCGTATTACCAAGTGGAATTCCAAGGCATGGGAAGAACGGGATAGAGAGATCAAAAGAAGAAGAGTTCCAGTAGAGCAAGAAGTGTTGTTGAAAGAGGGAATTAATGGGAAGGCTTTTGCACAAAATTATGCAAGAAGATGGCATGCATCACGCTCTGCAGTAGTAGACAATCATAAATCTTGTTGTGAGAACACTAAAAAGAAATTCAAAGAATAACAAAACATGAATGTAGATGGGGAAGAAAGTAGCATTGATAGCTTAGACTTAGAGGGCTTTACAAGTTTTTAGACTCCAAGCATTACTATGAAGGATCGGAAAAACAAGCTTTGATGAAGAGAAGCAATCATACTAAGAAAAACATTTAGAGTATTCCAAGAAGAAGAGCATGCGTAGTGCGATCACAAGCTTGAAGAAAGTTAGTTGCAAATGCAATAGTATTTGGAAGCAAAGTAATAGTTCAAAATACAACAATATTCCACAACAAAACAACAACGTTTGGAAACTCAAATACTGCAATTGAATTTGGATCTTTTCTTCATTAGATTGTATCAAGAGCCTCTACACCCTCCTTACCAACATTTTGTGATAGTACTATGGAATCGAAAGTTGAATGTGTACAAGGAACAAATTGTTGAAATGAAACATAATTTGGAAGGCAGTAGTGTTAATGTTGCTCCAAAATGATGGCGTGTAAAAGAAGTTGAGAGGAGTATCACCATGGAAAGGATTTGGAGATGATTAATTTTGTCAAATGTATGCACAATATGATTTGGTATGTGGAGAGATGAGAAGTGAATTGGGCAAAAAAGGCAAGCCTCGCCCAACTTCGGAAGTTCGACTAGACTATAGTTGATTTTTCCATAGTCACAGAGATGATCTATAACTACCAAGTCACCAATAAAATAACAATGTTGCATGGAAAACAAATCAAATTACAAGTCGAAACTATTGCAAAGGTTTTCAAACTTCCTTGTATTGGAGTAGTTGTAGGGGGGAAGGAAGGTTACAATGTCTCCATTACAAAGTACTTCACAAGGGAAGAAGAGAAACGCTATATCCCATGCTCTGGATACTTGATAGCCAAGGCAAATGGACCTTTGAAGGTCATGATGTTAACAACCATAATGGAAGTGTTGACCCTCAAACAAGGTAACAAGCATGTACTTGATGCACTTGTTGCCATTATTCAAGTAGTTGAAGAAGGACTTGTCAATTAGGGAACATGGTTCATGCAAAAGCTACAAAACAAAATTACTATTCTTTACAAAAAGTTGGTAAACTAGGAAACAACTTTTAAATAGGTCTTACCTTAACCATCACTAGAAAATTCTATGTAGAAAAATGGGCCCAAGAAAAAAAAAAGTTTTCATGCCAAGAAAAAGAATGTAGACTATCATTGATGTGCGGGCTGTAATGCCAGTCAACTAGAAGAAGAAGGAAGGAAGGAAGTAGTAATTGTCATCATGGCAAAGGAACACCCTAAATTATTGCTACTGCAAAAGGGGAATACTCATTGTATTGCAATATAACATGTTGAACCACTACCAGCACTAAGAACAAGTGAAGATATTGTAGCAGGTGATGGTGAGGATGAACAAGGTTTAGAGTAAGTCATATCAAAAAGGGAAGAGTAGAACATTATGGTCATAGCAACAAAAAAAATGGCTAAACAGGAGTGTTGTGCCACGGAGAAGCTACAGAACCCTATGGAGACCAACATGCTAATAGAAAAAGCGTAGGAGCAAATCAAATCCAACAAGGCCAGAGAGGATAGAAGGAGGTTTGAAGAAAGGAACGAAGTTTTAATGATAGTTATTTCAACACCAATAGCCACTCAACCCATAACAGTCTAGAAGACACTAGAGGTTGAAGAAAGAGACAAAACAAGTTGAAATGTCAAAATCAATAGGTGTTGGAGACATTTCGACAGAAACAATATATAGGATGGACACAACTAAAGATCCAAACTAAGAGAAGGACTAGAGGATATTGTTGAAGAATTCTTGGTAGCAATATGAAGAACTCATAAGAAGGAGGGTGAACAACAAGAAAAATTCATTCAACAACTAAAGGCAAACCAACATCTTCAAATGGGAATTGAGTCAAATGGGAAAATCAAAGTTTGGGTTAGGAGAAGAGTGTTTTTAATAATAGTTGGCAAGTGCAAGGAGTTTCTAGAAGAGATTAGAAGGTTGATTGCAAAGGAGGTCGATCGCATGCCTAACACAAAGATGTCTATGATTTCCTTGAGTGCAAGCAAGACGTTTTTGGTTAGGCATCTACTCAATGATTGTAGTGATGGTAAAGTGGAACTTCTTGAAGGTGAGTAATTGGAGCAAATCTAGGACAAGTTTTGTGAACTTAATTCTCCCAACGTTCATAACCTCATTGCTTCTTTCAAACATCATCCAGGTGGTGGTTACATTGATAACATCCTTGAATTGAAGTCTAAAAGTCGATATGACTACATCCAAGAGTGTTGTTTCCCTAGACAAGTTTTAAAACAAAAGGTGTTCATTTTCAAGATGTCCATAAATGGTGTGGGGAGTGGAATGAGTCTTGTCACACGAATGCAACCTTCCAAGGACTTGCAAAATGCTTGGATCATGTTTGATCATGTGAAGTGTGTGGCTAATTGGACAACTATGGTTTGTCATGTGTATGGTCCGACCTATTGCAAAGTGATGACCATTGCGGTTTGTGACATGCAATCTAAGGACACAAAGGCTCAACAAGTAATGTGGACAAAACTTAATGACACGATGCAAAAGCACGATTTTCAAAAACCGAATTTCAAGGGATTCATGGTTGATAGTGCACAAGCCAATTGGAATGCCGTGAGAATTGTTTATGGATTGGGGGACCTCTCTATGAGGATGATTGACAAGGAACACATATGTTTATTCCACTAGATTCAATCGTTCAATAAACACATTAAACAATTGATTAAACTTGAATTTCAAGGTCAACACATCTCTCTTTGCCACCAATACAAGGGTTCAAAATCTTGTGGGGAGGTTGATAGTTTGTATGCTCTAATTTGTTGTTGGTGGCTCTCTTCAAGGGTTTTTTTTGAGGTAGGTGTCCATGAGCTTGGCAATTGGTTTAGCTTCTAGCATTTTCGTGTTAAACAATGGGGAGGGTTCATGGTCCATGTGAGTATTTCATCTTTTAGTTTTTTTTTACTCTTTCTTGTTTGCATTTAACATAGGAATTCCATTTGCTCTCCAATCCCATTTGCACTTTTGTTTCAACTTCATTGTGACATTTTAGATTTTTTTAATGTTTTTTTTCCTTTGACCTACATAAGTTCAATGATGAGGAATGGGCAAGCATGCCCACTTGTAATTTGGCAAAAATTGTGCATAACATCTGGTTGTTACAACGGGAAAATGCGGCATTTGTCTGTACATAACAACGTCTAATGACTATGTTCATGTTTTCAAACAATCTACATTGTATAAATAATACTTGCAAAGTGGCCCAAATGGGCATGGACTTGATAAAAATGAATTGTTGTTGAAGACAACATAAGGATCAAATGATCCTTCCAAACTTGTAATTGTTGTGGCAAATTTCACAACTGGGTCACAAATCGCCTCCCGCATTTTGAAGGAGAAGAGGTGTTTAGGTCTATGAAACGACCTATTGATTATCCTCTAAGTGTAAACGAAGACTCCCATTGTCCTAACTATGTGAATTTATCTTGTCCACATGAATCTATTTCAATTCCTTAACCTAATTTTGTGGAGGAATACACATTCAACAACTGCCATCTAGTTCGAGTGATTTGTTGCCTTTATTATCTTGAGGTGGCTGTGAGTCATGGATTATAATACCACAAATTATTAAACTTTAGTTCCATAGTTTTTCTTAGTATTAATGATTTGAATCCTCATAAACCTCCAAGTAATAATTATTAAGAGTTGAATTAGCTTTTGGATATTTCAGCGTAGAAGACTCTTTTATTTAAATTGATGCAAGGCTTAGTTAATTTTAGGATCCAGTAAACCTTGTTAAGTGCATTATCCTTTTATGTTGTAGAGAAAGGAAAGGGGATGTAGAATTAGATGTGATTTATTGATATATTAGAAATACAAGCCCATAATTAACAATAACATTTCGTCATGACAATATTAAATTAGTTTGTAAAATAATCTTCAGGCACGAATGATATACTTGAAAGATTTTAAAGATGTGGTCCTAATACATCTTTATTTAGTTTTCGCTTCTATCAAACTCTTAAATATAATCAAATTCAAACTTAAGTATTAACATTTCCACCTGAGTGGCCTTTGGTGAATTACAACTTAGTAAACAACTTTAAGGGGATAGATCACAATTGCAAAAATTCCATAATGCGACGAATGGTGCGAGCTAGGTATTCGGCTCGATGCTCCATGGAAAGGGGGTTGATTAGGCCTCGTAGCCAACGATAATGGCCATCACCGGGAACCCAAGTTCGACAATGAAGACGAACATCGTCATCTTCACATTGACACTCTTCAAACCTTTTTGGTGCAGCTCCACAAGCAAGAACAAATTTTAAATAGATTCCTAAGGCATGTGGGTTAAGAGACAATCGACGATCCCATGTCGAACGATCAACTCGAGTGTGCACCACTCTTCTAAACGGTTTTTCTTCGCACGACCGTTGGGAGACATTTACATCAAGCAGTGCTTCTTCAAGCTCTTCCTTTTTTACTAGTGAAATTAAAGGATTCGAAAGCATAGCAACATCATCCACCATGACTAAATTCTCACCTGCATCAACAAAAACCAAGAGGGTAGTAGAAACAATGTGATACTTGTGTTCAGAATGGGTCGAAATTTTTTTATTTAACAAATTAGGGTAGGCGTAAGGTGTGGAAATGATGGCGGAACCTCATGAAAACTCAAACATCCTAGATTTAATGGATTCATCGAACCCTAATTTCAACGGTGGATCTAGAAGTATGTGGGGGTTTTTGTGATGCAAATTTTAATTTCAATTTATTATGTACTACATAATTAATTAGTGCATGGAAGAAAAAATAAATAAGGGATATCAAAAAAAAAAATGGTAC
>Ga0209611_10006015_pt1 | contig 20092 bp, 13 predicted proteins | sample S1TSphgellanicum_3_FD_187693 | JGI IMG/M metagenome (GOLD analysis project Ga0209611, IMG submission 187693) | Host-associated microbial communities from peat moss isolated from Minnesota, USA - S1T2_Fc - Sphagnum magellanicum MG (SPAdes) (version 2) | ecosystem: Host-associated > Plants > Peat...
TGCTTTGCCCAGTGTAAAAGATCACCACAGAAACTTTTCAAAATCAGAAAACCTTCCCGCAAAATTAAATCCCAAACCCTTTGTAAAGCTCTAATACAATGGGTTGTACTTCATTGTATTGGGCCAGAGTGAACCAGCACCCACCAATGCACCAACATGGATGGATGGTGCACTAATACCTACCAAACCCCACCTACATGGTTACACCTATCTACCTAGTTGCCACTCCAATAATCCCCCATGATCAACAACGATGAAGAAAGAATATAATGAAAGCATTGCATGGAGCTTGGTCTTGTTTACTCAAACAAATAAATAAAGGCACGATTAAAATATTTGACAACTTTATATAAGGATATTGCAAGTTTTGCATAGATACTGTTTTCCACGATGGGGCTATTACAAACCAAGTGGATAATCAAAGCAATACAAAACTCCAATTCAATTTAAACGCACTTAATGCATGTTGTATGCATGTTCATAAAGCAAAATACTCAATGAATGTGTAATACCACTTTCCGAATATCCCAAAAATAATTTCTATTCCATATCATATCTTTTGAAACTTGGAGAGGTATTGGGTAACCCTAACAAAACTTAAAAGGAACAGAAAACCTTCATTGGGGTACTCCATAAACATTATGGGCTGAATTATTTTGGTCTAGGCTATCAAAGGGGTATTATTCATGCCTTGAAGGACTCAATGAACGTGCAATACCCCTTTTGAGGTATCCTAAAAATACATTGGGTTTCATAACATATATTTGAAACTCGAAGGGGTATTGCATAGTCTTATCAAAATTTACAAAGAAAACAATACCTTTCTTGGGGTATTCAGTAAACACCATGGACTAAATTATTTTGGTCTAAACTATCAAAGGGGTATTGCTCATGCTTAGGAATACTCAATGCACATGCAATATCCCTTGTAGGGTATCCTAGAAATCATTTTGGTTCTGCAACATATCTTTTCAAACTTGCAACAGTATTACATGGTCATACCTAAACTTAGAAGGAAAATAATATTTACATCATATTGCGATAATATCCTAAATCATGAAACAAAATAATAATTTAAAAATATTTATTCCATGCTCAATGTATCATGCCTTACATATTGATTCAAGTAAATGAAGGTATTGCAAAATTCATCATATTGATGGTAGAAAGGGTTTAACTGAACAAAGTTAAATAGTTTAAATGCAATACCCCCATTGTATTATGATAATTCATTAACCATGAAACATAAGAATATTTTTAAATACTTGATCCCCCTCTAATGTGTCATGAAATTCATGTTTTCAAAATGATTTATTCACCTTACAAAATGATTTAACATATATAAAATGAACGTAATGCAAAATTGGTCACATTGATGGTACATGGGTTTAGGGTTTAATGTAAAATTTACTACTTAATGTTAGAAATTAGAATTTGTAAAAGTCAAAAAATTAAATGTTCATTCTTAACATTTTTTCAATGATGTTTTTCCTTCTTAAAGTTGTAAATTCTTTTTTTAAATTAAAAAAAATAAAACCTCTAATTTAATAAGATTTTAATGCATTAAAAAAACTAAAGCACATGATTTTTTACTTTTTTTATGGTTCACATAACAATAATAAAAGATTTATCCCATATATCAATCCTATGTATGATTGAAAGTTTATTAAATTTTTTGTTGACATATAATAAATAATTTCTTGCTTAAAATAATTATATAGTAGACCGTTAATACTTTATATTTTATAAATATATAACACAAGTCCTTATGTAAATTTTATTTCTTATGATGGATTTTCTAATATTTTTTAAAATATTGGTCTAAATGTATTATTGTTTATAACATATTGAATAATACATTATGTAATATTATGTAATTATATTTTCGATTCATTTTAATACAGATAATATCTTCATATTTATTTAAAATACAACAAGAATTGATTAAAAATATATATTAAATTTAAATTATATATATATACCCAGTGTTATGTATAGTGCAATTTTTTCTCGTGAATTATATTTTTGATGAAAATTTAAACATTCCAAAAAACAAGTTATTAACATTGTATATTTTATTAATGCATGTAATTGAATATTATTTCTATGTAAATTGAAATTTAGTTTATAACATATCAAATAATGCCATATATGATCAATAATTTTGTGACACTTTGAACAAAATTTTGAAGGATAATTACAATACCCTCATCTCATTGTGATAATTTCATTACCCATCAATTTTTTTATTTTTTATTTTTACATATTTAATCCATGTTCAATTTATCATGCAATGTATGTATTATATCAAGTAAATGAGGGTATTGCAAAATTGGTCACATTGATGGCAAAAGGTTACTTGAACTTCATAATAATAATTTCTTAAAATATCTGATTGATTGGAAATATATAATGAAATACATATTTTAAAATTGATATATTCACCTTACAATATAACTTCCTATATATAAATGAAAGGAGTTCAAAAATGGTCACATTGAATGTAGAACGGTTTAAGGACAAATACATCAAATTGGGCACAAATTAGTCACAAATATTTTCTTACCCATCATGGGTTTGGAATTAAATTTGCACAAAACTGAAATTTGGTCACAATCCCAAAATAAATAGATATGTAAATATATCATTAATGCTTTTGATAAATATCTTGCTACTTACAACTTCTACAAATGTGAATATATGCTAGACCTAAAGAGAAGTTTTCACAACAACAACAACATTTTGATGAACTTCAACTTTCTACTTTTATGTTGAAACCTATGTTTATACCTTCATGAGAAATGAGCTAATAGTTTAGTTAATGGCATGTATGGCTTTCACTAATTCTACAAAACCCCCAAAGTCTCATTTCAAGTCTTAGTTTTAAACATGGAGAAAATTCCTCCTCCAACATATGGTTTATTGGAGTGGTTGCATCCTCTAATTTCAATTGTGAGAAAAATTTGGGTTGATTAGTTGTGTAAACATTTGTGTAATGCATATGGGTGCTTGCAAGGATTATATGAAACTATATATAATGTTGTCACCAAATCATGCATTTGATTACAACATCGTTGCACTTCATCGTCAGCTTCATGTAATGTTTTTTACAACTTGACAATCTTTCAAGAATTTTTTTTCTTTAAGTCTTGAAAAAAACCTTGCAACAACTCTCCTTTATTCATTTTGTTGAATTATTGATTGCTTAAATCACAAGTTATAATAATGAGAATGGGAACACTAGTATTAAAGTGATGAATGTCAACATGTACATGATATCAATTAGCTTTCAGGATGATGCATTTTAAAATGTGGAACATTAGCTACACACATGGAGGTATGAAATTTTGGTGGCCAACATTTCCTCCATATTTCTTCCTTAATATGTTTTTAGAATCATCACAATAATAGCCTTGGCTCAAATGCTCTTCAACCATAATGGTGGAAACTAATGATGTGCCACTTGAATTGACAACAAATAATTTCCTTATTAAAACTACATTTTCCTTAAAGAATGCAACAACTTAAATCTCCATAAATGAATGTGAAACATCAATTACACATATGAAATATCAATATTTTAATGTTTAACATTTTTCTTCCATATTTCTTCCTTAGTTTGTTCCCATGGGCATTGCAACCATAGCCCTGTATTCATTTCAATTTTTTTATTAAATAACATATCAATTATCATTAGTTGGGAAAAAAAATTCAAACATGTGATTTGTAAATGGAAAAACCTTTATGGGAAATACAAGAATAAATAAATAAATAATTTTCATATCTTAAACCTCATTTGATTTAGGAATTTATTTTATATAATACATATTTCTCCTAATGTATCATAATCTTATTAACAAATTTTAATTTAGATGTATGAATCAATATAATTTTTTATGATGTATAATATTGATCTAAATATATTGTTGTTTATAACAAGTTGAGTAATACAATATATTTAACTAATAATATTATGAACTTATAATTATAATTCATTTTAATACATATAATATCTTTTATTTATTTAAAATAAGTTCATTAAAAAATATTAAATGTAATATATATACCCATGTTATGTATAATGCAATTTGTGTATGATTTTTTAAATTTTAAACGAGAATTCAAAAATTCAAAAAGATAAGTTATTAACATTGTATATTTTATCAATGCATGTAATTGAATAATATTTCGAAGTAAAATGAAACATAATTAATAACATATCAAATAATGCCAATATTGATAAATAATTTTATGACATTTTAACATGTATTCCGTTTTGTATTATAATATATTCAAATATTTATTTTCTTTGTCTTTTATTAAAAATAAAACACATGTAAAGTTTATTTGAATAAATGAATGGTTGCTTATGATTCAAAAAATATGAAAGGTGCATAAACTATCAAATTTTAATTTTGAAAATATTTTAATTTAATATTGAAGTATAAGTTACTAATATTATGTAAGTTTAATCTCTATAAATTAATAGATGTCAAATTTAGTTTTAAATTTATTAATTAATGATATACTTAGTTATTTAATGTGTGAAGTGATTTTTTTACATTTCTAGAAATATAATAGTTGCATAATTATTGTTAACTTGGTAGAAAATTTAAGTAAACATTAGATATAGTTGATTTAAACATTTTCAAACTCATAAACAACAAGAATTGTTTAATGGGCCAATGCAAAATGAAGGTATTGCAAAATTAAACAAATTGTGCATGAACAAAGTTTAGAAGTGTAACTACAATCAACACATTGTGTTATGCTAATGTCATTAACCATGAAATAAATGAATTTTAAAAATATATTTCTTCCATGTTCAATATATCATGCCATGTCCATATTAAAACAAGTAAATAAATGTATTGCAAAATTGGTTAGATTGATAATATTGAACAAAGTTTTGAAATGTAATTGCAATACCTTCACCATATTGTGATAATTCCACTAACCATGAGACATAAGAATAATATAAAATTAAAAAAAATTCAACTCACTTTTTAAAAAAATTCAATTAAAATTTGATATTTGTACACCATTTCTATTTTTTGAATCACAAGTAACCATCCATTTATTCAAAGAAACTTTACATAATATTTTATTTCAATAAAAGATTTAATCTTAAAAATTTGAGTATATTTTAATACAAAAGGGTATACACATTAAACAATCAGAAAAATATTAATCATATATGGCATTATTTGATATGTTATAAACTAAAATTCAATTTACATTGAAATAATATTCAAGTACATGCATTAATAAAACATACAATGTTAATAACTTATTTTTAGAATTTTTAAAATTCTTTTTAAAAATTAAAAACATCAAAATAAATTGCACTATACATAACAATGGGTTTATATATATTAAAATTTCATTTAATATATTTTTTATTCAACTATTATGGTATTTTCATTAAATATTAATAAATTATATAGATTAAAAATTAAAAATTTTAATTTAAAACTATTTTTTAAACTCGATATAAACAACAATATATTTAAAGACCGATATTTAAACCAATATTATACATCATAAAAAATTACATAAATACTTGTGTTAAAAATTTATAAAATATATTATATTAAAAATCTATTATATAATTAGTTTAGATGAAAAATTAGTTTTTTAATATGTAATATATATATATAAATTTCAATCATACATAAGATTAATATATGGGAAAGGTATCAATTTTTGTTTGTATGTGAACCATTAAAATTTCGTTAAATAATAAACTTAAAATTTTTGTTTCATGAAATGAGTTTGCAACTTTAAGAGGGGAAAAACATAAATATGTACATCATTGAGAAATGTTCAAAATAAACTTGTGATTTTTTTATTTCAAAAAAATCTGAATTCTAACATAATATCACAATATAATCACACAACAATTTGAAAGTGTTGTTATTTATTTTAACACATGTGTGAACACAAGCCAAGAATGTTTTTTTCAATTCAACATTTAATCCATCGAACATTGTGTTGAATTGCAAAATTATATATATTTAGTTCTAACATAATTTGATATGAGTTGTTGTCCAAATTTCCTTCACTTTTCAAACCTCGCATGCCATCCACATCATCAGTTATAACTTGATAATTGGAGGCATTAGTCCTTATTTTTTTACATGTTTGCATTTATAAAAATAAAAGCCAAAAAAAAAGGGGACCGTCACCAACACCAATTAGTTCATTTTCTAGCTTTGGAAACCAATAAAAAATGATCACCAACTACACTACTACAATACTAGTTATTGCGTCTTTGCAACCAAGAACAAATAAAAGTCAAAAAACAAAATGCCTGCCTTTTCATACGTAGCAACATACAAACAATGGCCAACAACTTGCAACTTTGAAAAAAAATGTCGATGAGTGAAAACTTGTTGGCGAGTTCCTTGGACAAAAGAACAAATTCAAAAGAAAACATGGCCGACGAGCCAAGCGTTGCATAGACTAACAAATTCAAAAACAAATTTGCCGACAAGTTTATGTTTATTGGCATCCCCTTAAACAAACCAAAAAACTCCAATGAACTTCATCTCATTATCATTGCCCTTTGACATAGGAGCACACACAAAAAAATTAGAAGCTCATTGGCGTCCCCCTAGATAGAGGAGTACATTAAAAAAAAATGGTCAAGAAGTTGAAGTTTGTCAACATCCACCATGGACAAATGAGCAATCTCAAAAAAAAAAGTCACATTCATCGGCATCCCCCTTGGACAAAAGAACACACTAAAAGAAATGCTTGACAAGTTCATCAACATCCCCCTTTCAACAAAAGAACACACTTTAAAAAAAAGGACGAATGACAAACTTTTGCTCATTAGTGTCCCCTTGGGTAAAGGAATACACTAAAAAAAAGGTTGATGAACTTCATCTTGTCAACATCCCCCTTGGATAGAGGAGCACATTAAAAAAATGGCCAACAAGTTTCAACTCATTGCTATCCCCCTTGGACAAAGGAGCACACTCACAAAAAAAAGCCGACAAGCTAAAGTTGGTTGCTATCCCCTTAGAGATAAGAAAAAACTCAAAAAAAAAGAAAAAAGGAGAAGGAAATTTACTTCTAAGATCCTAGGCTCTTCATGTTTTGTAAGCTCCTACCTCTTCTTGCACTTAAAGTTGTCCTTTGTTTGAACTCTTGAAGTTGGTCCCTTCTTCATGCTCTTCAAGCTCCTCAAGCCCTAAACCCAAATGCCCATGTTGTCCATGGTTGATGGAGGGGAATGCAAAGGAGGGATGGGCAAAATGATGGAGGTTGATGGGTTGGTAGGAGGAAGGGCTTCATGTAGGTTGGAGGGGTAAGTAGGAGTTCCCAAAAAACAAATTGGTGTCAAGGGTGGTGAGAAAAAATTTTTCAAAAGGAGGCCCAAAAGAAAAAACAATGATTTGGGGAAAAAAAGGTATGAGGAAAATGAAACTTGAGATTAAGGGGAAAGAAAGGCCTAGAAGAAAAATAATTTATTGACCAAGTAAACTGACCCTTGGGGGGACAGTTTCATCCCATCCATGAAATCCTAGAATGGGATATTTTGGATGGTGCACTAGTGGGTGCTAGGTCACTCAAGCCATTGTATTGTAGGACTCATACCTATAACTAAAAGGTAGGAGGTGATGGTACTACAATTCAAACTCACATATGCACAAAGGGCTATGGATGAAATTACATGAAAGGTGTGAATACAATATTGACCTAGCCTTTTAAGACTTAGTCTTATTAAAATCTTCATAAAAGTTTTGATCAATATTTGATATTTAGATCAAGAATCAATTGGGATGGATGTTTAAGATGGATGTGTCTTAGACAAATCAAATAAATTACACAAAATATTTAATCAAGCTAGTTAGGATGCTCATAATCCTCATGGGTTGGCATGGTAGAAAGACAATCTAAAATTTGGTAATGTGTCAATTATAATTTATTAATTTGATTAAAGAATGAGAGATGAATTTGAGATTTTAATTTAATTCAATATCACAATATAATCACATAACAATTTGAAAGTGTTGTTATTTATTTTAACACATGTGTGAACATAAGCCAAGAATGCTTTTTTCAATTCAACATTTAATCCATCAAACATTGTGTTGAATTGCAAAATTATATATATTTAGTTCTAACATAATTTGATATGAGTTGTTGAAATAAATTTATTCAAAAAATGCCCACACTTCAACTAAGCTTCATGTATTTTATTAGTCATATGGTCAACTTTATATACTATACATATGTTTTACAATTTATTCATTTATCTTACATCAGGGAAAAAAATTTAATGTTTCAATAGATGATAAAAGATTATATAACATTTTATTCATTGTTATTTTCATTTATTGTGTTTGCACATGTTCATTATAAGGATAGTTGTATTCCAATGACATTGCATACAACCCATAGGAGATCCATTGTGAATAAACACAATTTAAATGAAACTATCACCCATTGTAGATGATTCCATATTTTTGCATGTAGTTATATCACAAATACAAATGTTTTTGGACTAAATTTGAACATGCACATTCTTAGATCATATACACATTAATGATTGAAAACATCATATCCAAGATGTATGTAATATCAATTTGCAAAGTAATAAAATATTTAATTATTTATTTATGAAATTCAAAATACCTTGTAACAACAATTTCACAAAAATCTGGATTTCATTGTTCTACTTCAATCAAAATTGGCCATTAATTGCATACAATTATGACAATATCATGACGAAATGTTACATGTGTGAAATGTTATGGTATCTCATTGTATAGTTGATTGTTTCCATTAAATTCATAGATTCTTGCGCACATTTTATAACTTCCAATTCTCCTTTCATTTTACTTCCACCTCCTTATGCAACCTTGTTGTAGTGATAAATTTCATCATCTATATAATCTTCTTCACAATTTCATAAAAAATAATCTTGGTTGTTTGATCATCTTTTGTTCATAATTCTTTGGAAGGTCTTGCAACCATTGGTTGCTTGTTTTTAGGTATGTTTTCCTTAACATTGCAATATTAACCATAAAATATTTTGCAAATATTTTATTTTCTTCTCATCATATTTGTCCAATTCAAGTTTTCAATTAATTTTCATGTGAAATTATTCAGATAATTTTTAATGTAATTGGTATTTTATTAAAATCATCAATTTAAATGAGATGTAAATTTCAATGATTAAAAAAAAAGATGGTCTTCGAATTTGAGTTATATTTCTTAAATTTAAAAAAACAATCTTCTTTTGCATGAGAAAAAAGAAAATGAGTAAATTTGAATTGAATTTGTTTTCCACAAAAAGGCACATATGTGTGTGCATTTCCATATACATGTATTTCCAAACACAAATAGACAAACAATAATATTTTTATTATATAAATGTAGATGAAATTAATTTGAAATCATATCAAAATCAATTAAAATATGTATCAATTATATAAACCAAGATCACACCAAGATGGTGATAACTTAGACATATGAAATAGGTCATTTGAAAACTTCAATTATATATTCAGTTGCACCCCTTTGGGGGCCCTTGTGATGCCCTTTTGAAACACCCCCCTTTTAATTAAGGTGTTTCCATATCATGCATTCTATGGATTTCATACATAGAAATTTTCTTTTGTTTTTTGTGTGCAAATAAAGGGTTTTAAGTAGGGTTTTTTATTTTTTTTATTTTTAAAATTTTTGATATGTTGAAAATTTGAAATTAAAAAAAAATTAGATGCATTTAATTATAAATAAATAAAATACACCTAAAATTTCCTAATTTTGGGGGGTTTTAAACAACAAAATTTTGTCCAAACAAAACACTAGCTCTAAGATTTTTTCTCAATAAAATGTTACATTTTTATTTTCAAAAACTCTGAATAATTAAACCCAATTACAAGGAATTAAAAAACTATCCTCAACTCATGAAAGTTTCATTATATAAAAAATAAAGAGCTTATCACAAATACCATTTGGCAAGCCATAAAGGAACCATGCTTAAAAACTGATAATGCCATTTAAAATTTATATAAAATGTTCAAATTGAATTCTCATAATTTTAGATGCCATTTTGAATTGGGAAAACAAAAAACTCCATTTTTAAGCCTTTTCATGAATTTGTATTGGCATCAATTTGATTGTCCCAAGCAATTGGTTTCATGGTAAAGTTTTGAGTGGTTATGGGTGTAATTTAAGCATTTAATCATGTTAAATGTCATTCACAATAACCAACTTAAGAAAATTGAATCATTGGGTATGGAATATGGATCAATCATCAAGAATAAATATGGATATAAAATGGAGAATTGACAACCACATTGATCTTGTGAAGGAAATCACAAGTGTTGATTCATGAAAGGAAACAATAACCTTAAAGTTGAAAATTCATGCTTAATTTGGGAATTTTTCAATATTCTAAATGAAGTTGATCAATTTTTGGTTGAAAATAAATGTCAAAACTTTGATATAATTATTTTTGATATGTGAAAATTGATTGTATTTTGATTTATGTTATGATTACATCATTAAATCAATTTCAAAAAGTATGATATGTGAAAAAATTGTTGAATTTTTTTTGGCTACAAGTGCGATGAAAGGCCTCATACATAAGAGCAAACATTAGTAGAAAAATCTTGTTCTGCAACTTTAATTTTTGACTAGAAATTAGTTACATATCATTTCAATAACCAAATATTCCATCAGTTGTATAAGACCCAATAGAATATGCAACAAACATTTTTAAAAACACACATAATTTGCAAATAAAATCTCTCACCCAAATCCCAAAGAAAAAAACCTATAACAAAAGAAATCAATTTACAAGAAAAGTGAAATAAATAAATAAATAAATAACAAATGAACAAGTGCACACCTTAAATACTTTTGAACTTTAAAAAATGCATTGTCATGACATGAAGCACCTATGCTGCATGATTTCACCATAGCTACTTAGATAATAATAAAATTCTATTGTGATCATATTATGAAACTTAGACATTTGATGTACTATAGGATGCATAGTTACCCTATGGACTCCTCAACAAGGAAAGTTGTTTATACCTTTTCCCTCTTCATTTTCATCCTTCTTGAAATTTTCGATACTAACACAAACCCCATGTTGTAAGCACTTACCATCAAAACTTGGCAATCATTCTATGGTTGGGCTACTTAATATATTTTAATATTTTAAAAATAATATTTCCAACCAAAACAATATACCTAGTTGCCCAAATCCTTCAAATTTATAAAAAAATTAAAATTAAAAAAAATCAAAATATTCTAACCAATGACAAATAGTCATGCACTACTTTCACTTTTAGTACAATTAAGGTGCATTCACACCTAATGTTAAGTCAGTGTTAAGTGAAAATCTAGGTGGCATCTTAGGTGGCACCCAATGTTAAATGGGTGATTGTTTAATATTAAGTGAATGTGAACTTAACATAAAATTTTCGTGGTAAATAGGTTTAGGTCCTAAATGACTAGTTTGGTGTTAGGGGACTTAATACTAGAGTCCTTAACACCAAGTGTGAATGCACCTTTACTAGTGACATTTAGAAAGCATATTAGGGTTTCAGATTAGGGTTTCAGTTACTAGCAGGCTTTGTAGTGAGCTCCATTCCGACATAGCGAAGCCGGTTTGTTTGCACGCTCTTCGAGGATCCAGTGAGAATTCGGCAGAGTTCTCGCTGGTTCTTGCTCCTTCATCTCGTCAAATCTTTCAAAGGAATTGTAGGCTTTGGATTTGTATTGAATTTCCTTGGTTTTAGATCTTCTGCCTACGTGAGAAAGTGGGATCCATGGAAATGTTGTAATGTTTTGATGTAGCTTTGTAGCAGCAGCAAAACGGGGGAAAGCTAAGGTCGGGGGCGGCTATAGCAGATGCTATTTTTTGTGAGTGATGGGTGTTTTGAAGAAGGAGCTGTAGAGGAGGCGGAAGACGTTTGAGCAGGAATTTGTTGGGAGGAAGTTTGTGAGAAGGTCGGAGATAGAGCAGCGGGCATTGGAGAGGAAGAGGGAGGAGGAAAAGAGGGAGCTGCAAAAGAAATCCATCAGAAAAAGAGTGGCTGGAGGAGTCGGCGATGGTTATGATGTTCTTGCAAACTCCTCAGATGCATCTTCATTGCCAGGAGCGGCGTCAAAAGCAAAAGCGTCGTCATTGAAGGTCAGGGAGAATGTAAGCGATGAGGAAAAGATTGACGAGATGGTGTTGCCTAAGGCGGAGGTTATACGGAGACTCAGTTATTTGAAGCATCCTATCACGTTGTTCGGAGAGGGTGATGATGCTAGACAATCGAGGCTGAAAGCTTTGCTCAAGGCCGGAGTTACGGATCCCGATAGCGAGCTGGTGGAGGGCCAGAGGAACGACTTCTTGGTCGACATGGCGGAGCTGCGCAAACGGGAGAAGCACGGCCGATTGGAACCTCGGAAAGAGAAGAAGAGAAAGATGCAGCGGCTGCGGAGGACGGAGACAAGGATGGCGGTGGGGGTGGAGAACAGATTGTCAATGGTGATGGGGGCATCTCATCCGGTGTCGACAACGACAAGGACATGACGGTAGTAATCAGACGTTTCTTTGTTTTGTTTTTTCCTAGGGTTTCTAGGGTTTTCTAGGGTTTTCAGATGGTGTCTGACCATACATAAATGGTGGCATTTTTTGTTGTGTGTTGTCTGTTTTTGAGCAGAGGTTAAAGAGCAACTTTGAGGAGCTTTGTGATGAGGACAAGATTCTAGTTTTCTTCAAGCGGTTGCTGCAGGAGCTGGAGGACCGATGAGAAGGAGAGAAGCGAACTGGTCGTGGAAAGTCCAGTGTAGCCACCTTCAAGCAGTGTGCAAGATATCTGAAACCTCATTTTAAGATGTGTCGAAAGAAGGTACACACATGCAAACTTTCACTCTGTAGTGTCATAAGGGGTTGTTTATGGTCTCTTCTGAATAAGATATTAGTGTTGGCATCTCTTAGTCCAGGTGGATTACAAGAGTATTGACTCTTCTTGTTTAGCATGTCTTCTCAGAGTGGGCAGTGGCTCCACCCAGGTGAACTGTGAGTGGACATGAAGCAACATCTGAAGGAGGCCATAAGGAGGAGGATTTGTGGCACATTTGTTGAAACCTTTTTGGTTGGATTATGCAGATGCTTCCAGATGATATTCAGGTGGTGCTAATGATAGTGGTGAAGTGCTGTATGGAGTGAGATTACATGACAGCTATGGACCAATACATCAAACTTGCTATTGGTAATGCACCTTGGCCGATTGGAGTGACCATGGTGGGTATCCACAAGCATTCTGCTCATGAGAAGATTTATACCTACAGTGTTGCACATATCATGAATGATGAAACAACAAGGAAGTACCTACAGTCGATCAAGAGATTAATGACAGTTTGCCAACAGTGGTATCCCTCCATGCCATCAAGTCTGTTGAGTTTAGTAGCCTTGCTAATATGAGTGACCTTCATTCCCTACTGCTTGAGGAATCTGTCAAGACTGGTAGCCATGCTGCTAAAGAGCGGTTGCTTCTCATGGCTGCTAAGGAGGACAATGAAAATCCTTAGCTTGTACTTTTAATTGTGGTAATTTTATAGCATCTGGAGCATGCCAGAATTTTTGTGAGTGATGCTCAAATCCCCATTCATTCTGTTGGTATAGAACAACTGACCTGTGGGAGAACTGTAGGTCCTCCACCATCACTTGTATAGTCAGAAGTTCTCCCTGGTAGGGTTCCTGATTCAAACAGTTGTATGAAGGCAACAAATGAATCTCACTTGATTAGTCAATCTGTGAATGTGGCAATCATTTAAAGCAGGTCACTATTTAGAGTTTCTCTTTGTGTCTTCTTAGGATTTGTTCACCATTTCCATGTGGGATGATAGGGTCATCTCTCAATTCCTTGTCAGGTTGACTAACATCATAAGTGTTGAGAAATTCTCACTACTTACACAGATATTTGTTCAGCGTTCCCATGTGGTACACTACAGAAGTCAGGTTTTTGAGTAGTTTAATTACCAAGAACAGAACTTGACTGATGTGAGTCCCAATGTATGATTAGAATAATAACATCTGGTGAAATCCTTGGACACCTAAAGTTTCTCTGCTCAGAGAAGGCCAATAATGTGATTCCAAGTCATCCTTTGCATGCATAGATTTAGGTTTTTTTTGGAGTTGGGGTTTGGTTGTTGCAGGAGTCTGTTGTTGCCCATGGTGTTAACAGTTGAGCAAGAGCTTCAGGAAATCAAGAATTCTGGGATCTGCAGGACTTGACTCCACTGGAAAGAAGTTCACTTCTCCATAACATCAGCTGTTACCTGCATATTGGTAGTCTCCCCTTTCTCAAATGTAAGGATGTTATTGGTAGTCTCTTTCTCACATTTAAGATGTGTAGTATGCCAGGTTTGCAAGAGAAATAGAAGGCCCCTGAAATTAAAGAAGTTCTCCCATTCAGTTTGTGAAGTAATATGAGGAACTCCCTGGATCATTGAGTGCATGGCTATGAGGAGGATGGCACAGAGCATGGGAAGAACCCTGGCAAGAAACAAGCACTTGACTATATATAGCAGAACAGGGTATTTGGTTTTTGATGACTGGAGGTTCTTTGATTCTGATGGTTCAAATACCCCAAACCAGCAATTATTTGTTTGAAAATTTCCAAATATCTGGAACTAGCGGGTATTTTAAAAAAACACCAAATACATGGTCAACACTGGTGTGAAGCTCACTTTGAGCCTGTAACAATGCACAGGATACAATTTCCTCCAAGATGGCCAGCTCCAAGAAATGATTAAAAAGAAATTTCTTCTGAATTCATCCACCCCACAAGAAATGACCCAAAAGGTGGTGGACAAGAGGAAACTAAAGCAAAACAAAATTTTGTGGGTGATGATGCATGAGACAAAAAGAGCTTAAGCTAACTTTTTGAATTCTGAACACTGTCACTTGTGTCCGGGGCACTCAAGTAAGGAGGAAGAAGGATTGCGGTTGTTTCAGAGAGCCACTAGTTTCACATTGTATCTGGACATGAGATCATGTGGAAACATCTCTTGGTTTTGGAAAGAAAGGTCAAATGTTGTACAAAAATCACTCAAAACCACTCACCCAAAAGACACAAAGGTAGGCATGAATTTGTCCAGGAGCACATGGTCTTTACTAACTCTCCCATTTTGCCTCCTGACAATTTGGACCTGTTTCTGACATAAAAGCAAAGACACAATGCTGCTTGTTGGTTGCAAGCCTAACCAAATCTGTTTACCTACATTGTCCAGACACAAATCTTTGCAGCACCATATCTTGAGACTTGCAGGCACCCTTCATGTGGTTATTTGTTGTTTCTCTGCTGTCATATATGATTGTCACTTTGAAATTTCCCTGACTAGTAGGCTACCAGTACCAAAAACACTCATGAGCAAAAGCCTTTCTTCACAGAGCCTTTTCAGAGATTGCTGCACAAGAGTGCTAGGGCAGGCCCAAGATTAATTTGGGTTCTTACAATTTCCACATGTTGACTTTGCCTCCATCTCACACTTGAGAAAATGGCAAGGACATCCAGGTACACTCTCTCTTGAGAAGCAAGAAAGAGCTTGTCATCAGCATGATTATATACACCCTAGTAGGACTACCATTTGGAATTGTTGACAACATTTCTGAAGTGTTATATAGACTATGACAATTTAGAATGCAATTCTAATAATAGCCCGAGTTTTATTGAGCATTATGTAAACTATCAACAATCCACAATCTAGTTTGTACAAAAACTTAAATCTTCATAACTCAAAGTCATACTAAGCCCATTCAAAGTCAATTAGACATACGTATAGATCCATATTTGTTCATACCCACACCTAACACTCGCCAATGTAGATGGTGTCGAATGTTTTAATTCAATTGCTCACTTAAGTCTTAGGTGATTAATGATAGGCTAGGTTAGCTTAATTAGTTTTTTTTAATTTTGAAACCAATTCAACTATGAACTAAGTTTGAAATATTTGGTGTTTGGGATATATTTTTATGATATGAAACTCCAAAATACACAACTCTGTTATGTAAGTTTTTCTTGATATTTGGAAACTTTTGATGATTCCATATTGTGATGTGAGTTGTGTTTCAATTTGTTGTAAGTAAGCAAATATGATGCATCACTTTGTTATTTATTTGATATGAATGTGGGGACAATGATAGTTGTGAGCACTAATATGGGAACACCTGACAATAGTATCTTGTACAACTTGCAACCAAGTGCAAGGTAGAATACCAAACATGCAAGGAAACTTTTCCAATGTTGAGGTTCAAACTGGTTCTAAAACTAGTTCTCAACAAAAAAATAAAAATGAAAGACTTGAACCTATGGGCTTACCATGTAATTATTTTGAGTCCTCAAGTTTTCCTAAAATGTAAGAAGCCTGAAAATAAGGCTAGAAGGTTTTCCTAGAAGATACTAAGAGTGAAAAGCCTTGGTTGAACTTGCAACACCTACACCCATACCATGGTCAAAACCAATGTTGGGTGGTTCTTTACTTTTATGAAAAACCTCTAGTTTGGGTTATTTTTAAAACTAAAATGATCCTACTAGTTTTGGTTTCAGATCTACACATAATTGGAACCAAGAATCTGTTTCCAGGTCAGGTTCTTCCAAAAAATAATAATTTACAATTGCAATTCCAAAAATCAGACCCAGTTTTTTTGGTCCAGTTCCCTAACTTTGAACTGGAAACAATGGTTATCTTTGGGTTCACCTTTAGTTAAGCCCCCATTTGGAGTCACTTTTCTTCAAAAACATTTTATTCCAAAAGACTTGGTTTGTGATTTTGGATCTACACTAAATAGAACTAGGAACTTAGTTCTAAGTCTAGTTCTTTTATTTTAAAATATATATATATGGTTTGGGTTCTAGGTTTAGCCCTTTAGAAACATAAAATCTAGTTTTGGTTCCAAGTTCAATTCCACTTCTGAAAATCAGACTTGGTTCCACTATAGTTCTCTTACTCACTCAAACCAGAACCAACAGTTCTAACCCAACCAAAACCCGATGATGTGTTTCACGAGGTCCTCCCCTTTCCTTATTTGATATGCTTCTTGCAAGAGGAGGGGGTTTTAGGAACTTAATGTTCCCCTTATGGTGCGGCCTCTTTGGTGGTTCTTTTGTCTTCTTGGATGTGGGTCCTTCCGTTTTGTTCCTTGTATTCCCCCTTCTTTGGTGCTTTGGTTTATTTATGATTTGGCAGGGTAGTTTCATCATTCTAGAAGCTTAATGTATCTGCTAGAATACACAGTGTCTAGTGGAGCCCAAGTAAGAGGAAGAAATTACAGCTTTTTTTTTTGTTCCTTGCACAAGCAGGTTCAACTTGCAATCCCAATGGATTGATCAGGAGTGAAGTTGCCAGTGTGAAGAAGAAGGGCATCATCGTCAGCCTACTAGATGGGAGGAATTCACTCACTGTAGAAAGGAAATAATAATAAGTATGTGTATGTATTCATTCTGCTAATAAATTGCTAATTCTGTATCACACTCAGAGTGATCATCATCATCATCATCATCATCTATATCTGTACATGTTCTGCAGCTCAAGAAATACAACTCCACAGTATACCACACCTATCACTCACGTTCTACACTAATTAATTAATGTTCTGCACAAATGTTCATGGTCATCTCATGTTCTGCACTAATTAATTAATTATTGTTCTGTACACATGTTCATGGTCAGCTCTCGTTCTGCACTAATTAATTGATTAATTGTTCTGCACATATGCTCATGGTCAGCTCTTGTTCTGCACTAATTAATTAATTAATTAATTAATTGTTCTGCACATATGTTCATGGTCAGCTGAAAAAAAAACTAAGAAAGAGCAGTTTGTTGAAATCCTAGAAAATCGGACTCAGTTCAAAACACAAAGAGAAATTTGAGACTGCACTGACAAAACACGAAGCATTAGTTAGTGACTACTACTATTGTTGAAATTCTGAAATATTCAGATTAGGGTTGTCAGATTCTCTCTTGTTTTTTTCCAAATTTTAAAAAAAAATTTCGACAAGATTTGCCAAATATGAGTTGCGGGTACACAGTAATAAGTAGTGGCCAATGTTCTACTAGGTACTGCATTGCATGCATAGTTTGTTGCAGAAAAATGGCAAGTACCTAGTCAATTGTAGTTTGCAGCAAGAGAAGAGAAAAATACACTGTAAGTAAGGTACCCAAGTACACACAGCTCTCACATTTGTAGTTGTTGCAGCTTGCATGCAGGCTGTGGGATTTGAGTGTTTTCTTCAGGAATTTTTTTGTTTTGCAGCCCCAACCAAAGTGGCCGGCCATTCGTCAGTAGCAAGAGGTGGACAAAATGGCAATCATCCCAACCAAGATTTAGCCAAAATCTGGCCATAAACTTATAAATATGAAGTATATTAAAAAAATCTATAATCATTCTTTCATATTTTTGGCTACAGACTGAAAAAAAAATAAAAAAATCTGGAAAATTTAAATTTCTTTTCCTCACTTCTGGTTGATAATTTTTTCAGAAAAAAACTTGCCACTTGATGACCACAAAAAAGGCAACAAAGGGTTTTTTTTTAATGAATTAAATTAAATTAATTTATATTTTAAATCCAGAAAATTCACCATATTTGGAAGCAGAAACCTCTTAATTTGCCGTATTTAGACATTGCCTTCTAGCTTGTTGCCATAAAGTAAAGGGAATTCCTATAAATTTTGAATTCCCTCTCTAAGTTGTAGCCAACTTTCACTTGCTCCTCCTCTTGTACATGATCCTGGCTCACCTACCTCACAAAAGTGCCCCAAAAAAAGGGGGGAGGAAAAAAACCTACTTCTGGCTATTGCAAATTTCCAAAGTCTCTTTACTTTACAGTTTTTTAAAAAATTGCAAATTGAAAATTTTTTTTGGAGAAATTTCGCCAGAATAAAAAGAAAGAAAAAAAAAGAAAAAAAAAGGGCTGTTGTTGCTGTGGGAGACATTGCCAGAGACTTTCCCAGCAACTTTTTGGTTCTGAATTATGTATGAATTGCCATAATTGACTTTTACTACCTACTACCTGGGCAGCTTCGACACTAATTATATTATTTTCAGGAAATTTCAGATCTTCAAAAAATAAATCCCAAAAAAAATAAAAAATTGTGAAGGAAAATATCGAATCTTATCTTTTGCATGCCACTTTTGATACCTTTTTTTTTTTTTTTTTTTTTTTTTGGAGGGATGAATAATCATGGATGATGTCCCTTTTTCTTCACCGACCCATGTTGTTTTTGGGGTGAATTTTTGCATTTTTTCAACCTGAAAAATATGATTTTGATTCCCAGTGTTTATTTTAGGAATTTTTGTTTGTAGCCAAAAAAAAGTTGAAATTTTTGACACATTCAAAGGATGTGGGGGGGGGGCGGGCAAAAAAGTCACTTGCCTTTTGTATCACGAGGTTTCATATAATTACAAAATGTAAAAAACAATTCATATGATTAATCTTTTAAATGAAATTTGTTTGATAAACATAGAAATAATTAGCTTCAATTACTTTAAATCTTATTAAAATGAGATTTGAAAAAATATGCAAGAATTGATTAAAACAAAACACATCAATTTTTTAATTAATATAAAATTCGTTTTTGAAATATAAATGTTTTTTTAATAATTTGATGTTTTTAAAAAACTTCAATAAGGCTTTGATGAAGATTTAATTACAAAAATCATAATGAAATTAATTTTTAATTGATTTTAATTTATTTTTATTGGTATTGTTGTTGCCTTTTATGTTATAAAGAATTACTAATTGCCCTAAGATAATAGACATGCACGTATGATTTTAGCTTTTAACAAGCATGCACGGGGGCAAACACAACTTGTTTTAAAAGTTGGGTAAGGGTATAGTGGGGTTTATAGGTGAAAATTTGGGGAGAGCAATGGGGTTAATGTTTTTTGTTTTTTTTTTCTCTCACAAGCTTGTTTTATATTATGGGGTTTCAATGGGTATAAGGAGTGGATAATTCAATTAAATTCAAAGAATTACAACTTGTAGGTGGAGTTTTAAGAAAATGGGATGAGGGGTTAGGAGTTTTTTTTTTTTTTTTTTTTTTTTTTTTTTTTTTTTTTTTTTTT
>Ga0209611_10006017_pt1 | contig 20090 bp, 10 predicted proteins | sample S1TSphgellanicum_3_FD_187693 | JGI IMG/M metagenome (GOLD analysis project Ga0209611, IMG submission 187693) | Host-associated microbial communities from peat moss isolated from Minnesota, USA - S1T2_Fc - Sphagnum magellanicum MG (SPAdes) (version 2) | ecosystem: Host-associated > Plants > Peat...
TTTTTTTTTTTGGCGGGGGGTCAGGGTTTGTTTTGGGGGCCTTTTTTTTTTTCCTCCATGTGTTGGGCTTTTAATTGGAGTGGCTGGGTTTTACTTTTCTTTTGGGGTGGGTGGTTTATGTCTAGTGGGTCCTAGTGTGGTTTTTTTTAATTAGTCATGTTCACTGTTGCAAGTGGGTTGTTGTTGTTGTTGATGTGCAGGTTTTTTTTTGTTTGTGGGGGTAGGGGGTAACTTATGAGTTGCTAGCCTAGCAGCTCTGTGTGTGTGTGTGTGTTGTATGTGTGTGTGTGTGGAGTATGTACTCACAGGGCCATAAAAGGAGGGGGGGGGGGGCTGTTGCTTCTGCACATGCCAAGCAGCTATACCGAGCCACATGCACATCTTCACTGGCCGATCCAGGTTTTGCATGTGCAGTCCCCCTGTCTAGTTCATCTTCCCGAGTGAGTGAGTGTCACCCGTACTCTCTCTCTCTCTCTCTCGTTGCATCATAATAAGTAGCTATGTTATTGGATTCATTCTCGCTTTACTTCCAAGATGCTACAACCCGAGTAAGTTACCCAAGTGTCCATGTTTGTTGTCGGGTTGTTGCTGATGCTTAAAACCCATCTCATTCAACGCCTTCAGAAAGGCATAGGTGACGATGAGGCTTTTTGGGTGGCAAGTGGGGTGGAGTGGGTGCGCCTGTGTGGGAGGGGGAGAGAGTGAGAGGGGCAACAAGGAAGGGATCTGAATAGGAGAGAGAGTAAGAAGGATGTGTGAAGGAACAAAAATTGAAGGCCAAAACAGAAAACCATGTTTTGTAAGTCTTGAGGACAATTAGAGCTTAGAACACATTTTAATCCCCAAAATGCTAATAACATATTTACACCAAATAATGCCCTTGGGTGGCACCATTACTGAAATCAGGATTGCACTGGGCTCTTGCCTTGCATGATGCCCCTTATTTCAGCAATGCCCTCACCCTCATGCTTTGCCCTACACTTTTACCTCAAAGAATATTGAACCACAATAGAATTAGTGAGGGGAATGCCTATAGTACAACATCTTCACTTCACTCGTTAAACTCTACAGCACATAACTAGGAATTGTAATTATATGGCAAAAAACTAATTTATTTAAAATTAGTGAAAGTGTACGTTAGAAAATTACCAACGAGAAACAAAACCTTAATTCTTATGTCAAAGTGTGCCATTTTGTGTCAAGTTGTTTTTATCTTATCAACCAAAAAGTATTTATTAACACATTTGCAAGCATTTTGTTATAATAGATGCAATTTGTTAAAAATAATTTGTTTTTATCACATTAATATGTTAAACTCCAAATCGTGGATTAACAAATAATCACACAAAATGTACGAATTGAACTTGAGTGAGTGTATTTTCAACCTCAGGGTTATTATTGTTCCTTTTTTAAGGAGTTATGTTCTAACCAATGTACTAAAAGGGAGCATAGTTATATCTAGTGTTGGGTGGACATCGGGGAAAATCCAGATATCAAACCCACATGTCAAGTTGGATATCACAAAATGTGATGGTATTCGAGATAATATCATATGCATCGAATCTCAAAGTTATGAGATCCGATCATATAATATTTGCATTTAATCTAGATCTCACCAAAGATAACATCCGGGTAGGATATCAATTTGTTACTCACATCTGGATATCAAATAAAGCCGGATATCAAGTAAGGGCAAGTTAGGGTTTTCTAAAAGATTTAAGTTTGAGGCAACTGATGTTTCAAACCCTAATAAGTACTCCTCTCAGCCTTTTTTTACTTCTTCTTGCTATATATCTTGGTTTTCTTTGTTTGCATTTTGCTATGTCCATGCTCTTCTTTTGCATTTTGGTGTGCCAAGTGTATGAAGGTTAGTTTGAGCAAAATGAGCTTGTGGACATTTAATGAATTTCATCACATATAAATTATTTTAAAAATAAAATTGTTAAATTTTTTGTTATCTTGATTGTGATAATAATCTTGAATATTTGACATGCAAAATATGAGGAACAATGAGATTTGATCTTAATTTTTTTTTTGATATCCTTTCCAAATATCGTAAATTTAAAAATTAATGAAATAGGGCCCAACTAATGATTTTCAAAACCTATTTTGAAAATTGAAACTAGCAATTTTTTTCTTAATGTGATGTCCACCCAACATTGTTTATATTTAGTGTTGGTTTGGTATCATGTATATTATATTATTATTGAAATATGTTGTCTTATGAGAATATAAAGCATTAGTTTCATGTATTTGATTTAATGAAAGTGGTGAATTTTTGTTGGAAATTTTTCAGTTCATAATGAAAAAATCAAAAATTTTAATTTTTCTCAAACTTTAACAAAGTAGTGAAGTTTTGCCACATAGTAATAAAATCATTGGTTAAATATAGATATGTGGGTGTCCATTAAAAACCAAAATGAAAAATGAAAACCCAATAATAATAGTAATAATAATAGTATTGGAAAACATCTAATATATCAATCGTTTAGATTATGTATTGTAACAATATAGGTACATTTAATCTTATAATATATATTTACATATTAGTAAATTGTGTACCTATATGAATATTGATATTACAATTAACATATCTTTCATGACCATAAGGAACTTGGGCCATTATATAATTCAAGATTTTAAAAAGTATTTTCAACGATTGCAAAATTGTTAAGGTTTTCTTGTCTAGGGTTAAAAAATGGTAAGTTGTCAAAACAATTAGTGAAGAATAATTTGAGGTCACCACTTTTGGGCAAAAATGTGGTTACTATGTGATTTTTGTGTTAAAAGTTTGTTGGTCAAAAGATTGTTGTTGTTGTTAATTTGGAGGCAACCATGTGTTCTTGTAATTTTCTTAAAAAAAGGAAACAATGCAAAACAAAATAGAAAATTGCCATTTAAAAACACAAGGAAGTGGAAATCTAAAAGACAAAAATAAAATCTCCTCAAAGAATTGAACCTCCATCCAAATGAATGTTATCCAATACAACAAAAGATGGGCATGTAGAAACAACAAAAGCTTATTAATAACCCAATAACAAAACAAACTAAATCACAAAACATAATTCAAAACATAATAAAAAAATGTGTACTGAAATAAAATAAGAAAATCAAATTGAAACAATAAAATTAAAATAAAAGGGTTCAAAAAATGGCAGTTAAAACATGGTTTTTACAATTGATTTTTTCTAACTATAAATGAATTGGACTTGTAATTTATATCATTTTTAATCATTATTTAAATCAATGATGCCATTGTAATTGTAAAGATTAGTCATGGATGCCATGTTTTGGTGTAATGTTAAACAACAAGTTTTATTACAAAAGACATGTATATTGTATCATTTTTCTAGACTTTGATCTTTCTTTTGTGTCCATAATTTGACAATTGTAACAAATGAAAAATGCTAAGTTGTGCAAAAACTTAACATGTTCAGCTTTTGGTTCAAGCCAAACTATGAATAAATAATGTTGACATGGCATTCAAAATCTCCTACAAAAGAAACCTTTGCTCCACCTCCTCAATGATGCCATGAACAACACTACTATATTATTATTTTTAACCTCTTGTACAACCATTAACCAATCCACCTTTGAAACCCAATTCAAACACCATATTAATGTGAAGCATTTATACTACATGTAAGTCTTCCCATAAAGCCAAAATGTTGCATATTCAATCTCAAAAATGGGTTCAATAACCTACCCATAATGTAAAGCATATTATAATGTCCAAAAATTGACCAAAATGATTGCACCCATACCTTATTTTTTCATCATAATACATCTAATAAAAACCCATTCACAATTATTAAAGCAACAACAAAATCACAAATAAAGGCATCACAACTCTAGGCAAGCTTGGAAAGACTAAACACATTTAGACATAAAGATGATACAAGACCCAAATAAACTTCAAAATCACACAACAAATCCATATTTGCCTTTTCAACCTCATGTGCCACTTTTATTTCAACATTTGAATCACCAAGGTCTTATACTTGATCAAAATCTACTTAGCAAGGAAGAGCATGGAAATCCATTGTGTTTTGACATTATAAAAGATCTTCAAAGCTTCATGCTCCAAAAAACTTGCCCAACTTGCAATTGTCCAAAACATGTTTAAAGGATGTATAAGAATAATTAAACACAACTTATAGTAAAGGTTCAACCTTGGTCACTAACAATAATTTGGAAAGAGTTTGATAGCAAGGTTAGTTTATTGTGCAACACAATACACATTCTTAGCATAAAAACAACTTGTTTTTCATTCAATTCATTGCTACACCAATTTTAGCCCCTTGGAAAATTGACATACCACTAACACCAAAACTTAACAAATTTGAAGTTAAATTAAATTTAGAAAGGCCTCCATATTGTAACAAACTTGTCGTTATCACCTTTGTAAAAATGTTTCTATTGTAACAAAATATGTATGTGCTTCCAAGCTTCAACCACACAAACACGAACATCATCAATTGATGTGTATACCAAATTGAAAATACATTATGATAATGATTAAAACAATAATCAAGATGATAGGTTTGGTTTCAAGTACACACACATGATGATAATCACAATCAAAACCAAAGGTTCAAACTTTAAATAATAATTAATGTTGGGTGGTTAGTTTCACATAGAAGGTTAATTTTTTATGCACCCTCAAAAACTTTGAAAGATTCAAATACAAGTTTGAAAATGAAAATAACAGAAAAAGAAGGAATTGAGGTACATTTCTTAGTTTGCAACACTTCAAGGATAAAAAGGGCGTGTTAAAGCTCCAAGATGGGGATTAGCACGAATGACAAGCAAATCAATTATTCATATGGACTTGCACAAACTAAATAACAAATTGGTTAATGCATAGTCACAACATTTTTGGTCCACGAACGAACCACATGCATACATAAACTCACAAGATTCACCACGGCCTGGATTTAAGGGAAGCACCACCTTTCCCCTTATAATATTCTCTATGACTGGCCATAATGGCTACACCCAATTGTCATTTTTCTCAAGACTCTCCCAAGTCGAAAGTTTCAAAATTCTCAAAATTGGGACTTTTGCCACTTTGGAAGCCCATAACTTTTTGTGTATACCTTCAATTGAGGTGAGGTCTAAAGAAAAGTTGTAGCCCTCATTGAGATCTTTCCAATGATATGTGACATGCCATCCGCACACACGTAAATTAAAAAGATTCCTGACTTTTAACTGTTGGAAATCAAATTTACACTTTGACTCCTGGCCATTCTTTCGGCCATAACTTGTGTTATAAATGCTCAAATGGATCATGCAAGCCCATTTTAGACATTTAAGTTTCAAGAGCTTTTCAATGGTATAAGGAAATCTTTAATCCAATGAATTTTGACCCTTGAAATTACTCTCTGAAAATTCAAGATTCCATAAGGACTTCAATTCCCAAAGTGAGAGTCCACTTGGGGGTGTGTGAGTTCATTCCTTCACACTCTTTCACACTTTGGGAATGTAAATGCGGTTCCTAGGTTACACTTTCGACCCGCACCTTTCCATGCCCTTACCTTCGTCATGAGCGCAAGGTTAAGGTCATGATAATTTTCATGTTAGTTTTCAAGTTAATTCTCACAATGAAAATCAATAACTATCAATTTAGATGAGAACTACCTCCTTGAAAACCATCATGATGGCATTATGTGGGCCCAAATTTGATACCTTGGGAAGTTATAAAAGAACCTTTGGGTCTAATTCTCAAACTAACAAAAGCTATAAAAAACCTATTAATAAATAGATATTAGGTGTAAAATTTGAATTCAAAACCTCTTTGAGATAAAAAAAAACTCATTACCATCAAGCCATAACATCTAGTGTGTACATGATCAATTTTTTAAATCGTTTTATTTAAAGTCTACACATGCCAATGGCTTCAATTTAAAAACCATTGGTATAAATAAACTTTAAACAAAAATAGTCAACACTATTATTTCACATGCAAAGTTGTGGCCTTGTGGTTAAAGCTTTATTTTCCTTTTGGGGAATCTTGGGTTTAAATATTTCAATAAGATGCAAATCAATCTTACTTGAAAACTTGTGGTCTTTTTAAAAACATTTTAAAAATTGGGACAAGTATTAAAATTTGAAAAAAATGTTCAAGACTTAGGCCAATTTTCTTAAAGATTTATAAGAATATGAGTTAATCATTTTGAAAAAAAATTGTAAATCACCCAACATTAGTAAGGACACACTTGAAACCAATCACAATCAAAACTAAAGGTTTAAATTTCATGCTTTGAAACACACACATATAATCACAATTGCAATCTGAATCAAAAATTCAACTTTTGAACTTTGGAGTACACACATAATGATAATCACAATGAAGACCAAAGGTTCAAATTCCAAACTATATGCAACAACAAAGATCATGGTCCAATTTAAACTTAGGTTATGATTCTAAATTAAGGCAATGTGCATATGGGTGCAATCACAATCCAATAAACCAAAAAGGGCCTCAAATCACAAAGAAAAATAATCAAAATTGGATAAATATTTATGTTTTGTCATTTAAAGCCATGCCAATCATGGCAAATTATTGATTTTTCATTCATATAAATGTGAAGGAATTCAAATCAAAAATTGATTTGATGAAATTTTTAATTTAAATTCTGATTTGAGACCTCTAAAAGTGAATAACAATGTGTTAGACAAAAGTCGATTTTGTGAAGGACTATTAAAAAAACTCATATAATAAAACACATTTGATGGGAAAAAACTAAAGAGGATAAAGACCTATTAACCATATTAAAAAAACACTCATACCCTAAAATATGTGGGATTCTAGAACCTAAAAAATTCAAAGAAAATTTCAAAACTAATCCAAAATTTTAAAATTCCAAAAGTCTTTTGCCACACATAAATGGGGTAAAATGTACATGATGCGTTAAAAAAAGTTGTAGTTTATTATATAAGAAAACATAAAAATGTAAAAAAAATAAAATTGTTATGATTTCAAATTATTATCACAAAGAAATCCCATTCCCAACTCATTCCTTCACACATTGATACAAAAAAAAAAAAACATATTCTACCATAATGGATTCAAAAAGCAATTAAGTGCATTCATGGTTGGGGTGTTCAAAAGGTGTACAACAAATAAATAAAGGAATGTTTCTAGTATTTCACTTAGTTACAGTAACATAGACAAATAACCACGCATTCATATTCTAAATTGTGTGTGTGTTGTTTGAACATGTTGATGAGATAATCATAAAGTAGTAGTTCATGTGGTTCCAATTAGAAGTACATTTTTATTTTTTATTTGTAAATATTGTGTAAAATATTTAATAAAAAATCTCTTACCACTCCCAGCTATTCTTTTTAATATATGCAACCATGTTGGTTGTCTAACTAAAAGTTCAAAAACTTGTAATTGTTCATTATTAAGTGTATGATCTTGTATTTCATCTTTGAAATCATGTTCAACATACTTGATACAATTCAATATATCTTTCATTCATGTTTTTTCACATGTAAACTTTGCATTTTCAATTTTTAATGTTGAGTGTAAATATGGATAATTCTCCCAAAATAATTCAAAAAGTTGTGTTTGTTTTTCATTTTCAAACAACTTTTAATTTGCATATTGTAATAAATATGTTTTAAAAGTTTCATCATGTTGTAAAATTCCTTTTAATTGACATTCTCATACATATGAAAATTCAAAGTTATTTTTAGATAACAATTTTTTTTTATCATGAAATGGTATTGTTTGTAATAAAATGTTTTTTAAAAATCCTTCATTATTGTGTACCTTATTAAACCTTATTAAACCTATAAACCTTATTAATTTTTTGTTTTCATAAATAATGAAACAAAGATTATTCTTTCCAAATTGTTGACATGTAGAGTAAATTTTATGATCATATGTATATATTTTTTAAATTGTATAAATGTTAACTATTCAAATTGGATTGGTCTAGAAACATAAACATCGATTGGATGAAACCCTAAAACTTTTGATTTAGGAATTAATTTTGTACAAAGTAATGGTGGTTTTAAATTGATGTATTTAATGGCTTAACTTTTATGTATAATTGGTATATTTAAACATATAAGTGTCCCTTCTGCAAGTGACATAGGTTTTGATATACTGAAAGAAGAAATTAATTGTAATTGTAATTTTGATTCATTTTGTAAACCTAATCGTTCACCATTTTTATAATTTAAATTTAATGTTCCAGGTGGTTCACACTTCATAGCGTATTTTAATAAATAAAATGACCAATAGGAAGATGTAATATGTAAAACATTGAAATGAACACCCCATAATAGTAACAATGTTGGATGATATGAAACAACATTTTGATCTTCATATCTTGGTTTATAGTATTCCCATTTATTTGTTTCCTTGTTAAAAAAAGAATTGGGTTCAACATGTGAAGCAAATGGAAATCCAAACCTAGAAGTTCCATTTCGATTTTTTCGAATGGATTGACTTTGACATTCATGTAATTGTTTTCGCAATACCATTTTGAACAATTTATTTTGTAAACTATCATTAGGAACAACAAACTTTGCAATTGTTTCATCAATTGTAACAAGAATAACAACAACTATTTCATTTGTTATTTTCATTAAATCTTCTTCTTGAACCCATAATATAATGTGAACATGAATAAATCCATGATGTTGTAATTCATAATGAATAACATATTCTTTTACTTTACCCAAAATACCATTCTCATTTAAAATATATGTTTATACATAAACATGTTAACATGAGAATGAAATGATATTGCACATTCTACAAGACAATATTTCCATGACATGTTTCAATGTATTTGTTTAACAATATATTCCATGTTGTTAAATTTATGCCACCTCAATGATGTCATTTCATCTACAGTTAAAGTTTTTAAAAAATGAATCATGCAAAATTCTTCTACCATAATCAATAAATCTTGTAATTGTGATTTATGCAATCTAGGAGAACTTTGCATTGATGATGGAAGTTTGTATTTTATTACATGTTGAAGAATTTGTGTTTTATATTTTAAAAATATTTTTCTAAACAAATATTTGATGTTTATTTAATCAATTGAAATGATTGTCAAAAGTCATACATAATTAACAAATATGGTTTATTCATTGTAAATGGTGAAAACAATGTACTCATGCAAAATTTTAAATATTCATGTGTTGATAATTTACCATCATAAGCACCATGTCCATGTGGAAATAAAAATAGAAATAAACTAAGTTCCAAAATTATACTTGTGACATTATCTTGTAATCCATTGTATCGATTTATAAGTTTCATGAATTTTATTTTTTTTTGGTAATCTTTTTTCCAAATTTCCCATGATAAAAAAATCTTTATTCATGAAAGATTGTGAATTAACACACATGTGAAATAAAAGTGACAGATTTTGCATTTCATTAGTAACATGCATATTTTCAAAACCATGATGTGAAACATTATTTTTATTGAGAATATCATCTACAATGTTTGATGATAAAACACACATACTCAAATAATCATTTGATTGTTAAAAATAGTTGGATATTGTTTAAACCATGGATTAGTTTTCATATTTTGTAAATAAATAAGTTGAATGCTTTTTGAAACATCATTTTCACTTTTTTTAAAATCTGAAATCCCATTCCAACTTAATTAATGGGCTATTTAATAAACTAATATTCATAATTTCTCTTGTGTTAAAACCCCAATTTCTATTTGTATATGCAATCTAATGTTTAAAAAAGATAATGATTGTATATAAAGTGGATGTTATGATAATAATGCTTTCATATAAATGGGTGATTAGAAAACAACATACTTTGCATGTGTTGGAGATTCACATTCAACATAACATTTCAAACATAAATAAATTTCTTGTCCAGGTCTAGTAGTATACCTAGACAATAAACAATTTGCAACATCATATGGAGTACGTCTAGGATCTACATCATTTTTTTTGTTATATAAATTTTTTATTTTTCTAAAATTCTTATGTTGATGATTTAATTTGACTATTCCACATATTGCACAACATTTCATTTTTTGAAATACATGTGTAGAATAATTAATCCATTTATCATATAATTCATTGCGAGCATTTCAATAAAAATCATAAGGTTGATAACATTCCATTTGTTGTTGTCGCACGTGATCATATACATCTTTCTTAAATCACTTCATCATAATTATGATTATTTACACATTTTGATTTCGTTCAAATTCATGAAAAACCCTATATCAAACATATCCACAAATACATATAATTAGAGTTCCATATTTGAAATCAAATACTTGAATATATAACATTTGTTAAAATGGAATGCTTAGAATTAATTGATTATTCAATAAACTTATGTTGAATTCATCAATGTAATAAAATAATCAACAAATCTAAATAAATTCAACTAATTTTCTTATAAATTTTTATTTTGTCTATATATATATATATATAAAACAAAAGTAGAGTTTAGAAAATAATCAATCACCTTTTCATAATACTTTATTTACATTACATATTTTGAAAATGACAAAAAAATCCTCATACTAAAAGAACATTATGTATGAAAAATTCTTAACGAAAATACTATAATATCTTTTCAAAAGTACTTGAAATTTGAAACACATTAACCTTGTTATGTAGAATATTATTTGAAACTTCACATAATGTAACTTACAATAATGTGATATCCTACACACATCACAATTTCCACATAGACATATGATTAACATTAAAAAAAATTTAAAAAAACCAAATGGAAAATCAATCGGTTCAAAAGTACCCCACAAAATGGTGATATTGTAAATTAACAATTTTTGAACTCTAACTATAGGGGATAGACTAAACATCAACAAATAATTTGAAAATAAATTTGTAGTATTTAACAAAATGAAAAAAAAATTGTGAAGGAAAATCTCAACATATGACCCCTCTTGTTTTTCCTTTGTAACAACTATAGAAGTCCTTATAGCCCTTCTTTTTCCATTTACAAAGTCCTTTTGTCTTTGGACTCCTTTTTCTACAACACTCCACTTTGGTGGTTCTTTACCACACAGTCCACCAAAGTGGATTGTGTTCTTCCTTTACGAATCTACTCCCAAATTAAAAAAAGGGATTGTGATCATTATCACAAGGATTAGTGTTGAGATGCTGAAGTGTGACATAGTCAAACAAGGAAGCTCACATGTTGTCCTTAAGCATTGATATTCAAGAAATTTGATTTGCACCTTTGGCAACTGCAACTTCATGTACATGATCCTTCCATGTTGACCTTCATTAAAAAAATCTAGTCTAATTGCTTTCTCACCTCAAAATATTCATTTGATGTGAATATTTTAACACAATCCAAAGAACCATTTTATTTTCTCTAGTTATTATGTGTATTGATCTTGGTGTGGTTAGTCACATTGCAATGGTATTTTATGGGTCCCAATTTTTGGCAAAATCGTGTTGTTGTCTATAAGGTATGTCACCGATTTCTCAGTATATTGTGAATGATCCACAATTTCTCTGCAAATACTTAAAAGCCCAAGATGTGTTTTGTTATGGTCTCTATGCCGTGGGAATTTGCTTCAAATACATCTCAACTTTGAAGTGACTTCAAATCATTGTTGATTTACTTGTATAGTGCAAGATGTAAGACTGAGAGATTGTTACAAAAAATTCAGCCTACATGATATTGCAACACTTTCAAGATATGCAAGACATACCTTTTCTTTCTTCTTCTACTCCACCAATTGTTGTCACCTTGTTATTGTGCCATAGTGATGACAATATAGACAAGTATGCACTTCTTTCTTCTCCTCTTAACTAAAAAACAATTCTTCACTCTCTTTGTCTAATTGGCTTCACAATAAATCTACTTACACAAACCGCCAAAAACTTGAAAAACCCTTATTGCAAGAAAAAAACCTTTTGAAACAAACCACAAACCCACAACTCTTCAAACAGAATAAATTATCTTTAACAAAATTTATCCTCCTTCAATCTTTTACAAAACAACTCTTCAAATATGACAAATTATTTTTAACAAAATAAGCTACACAAAAGCAATGCTATACTAGAAAATAAGCCCAAAAAACTTCTCTGCACACATATTCCCCAGACAAACCAGAAAAGTGTAAAGCTAATTTGACATCTTGATTCATTTGTGCAATCGACAAAAAAATGAAAACCTAATTCAACATCTTAATATTTTTGACATCTCAAAAACAAGCGACATGGCTGCTTGTGCAGTCAGCATTCTTGGCCGCCCAAATAGGCTGTCTCCACAACAAATATTCTTAAACAACCCATCCACAAAATGGCCTGCATTGGTCAAATCCTCATGAGCCTTGAACAAGAACGGAAAAGCTTGAAATGAAATGCATGCATGAAAGTCGAATTCACATCTGCACCAAAGGGGCAATCACTGCTGTAAAGAAACCAACCTGTTGTGGTAAGCTAGTAGTAAAGTAGAGAAAAGGTTTGTAGTAAACTAGACTTTGAACTCTTACCCACACATGCTTCTAAAGAGGAACCTACCTTTGCAACTTAGAAATCCACAAACAGGTCAACAGAGAGGTTATCAACCTGTAAATTAGGGCCTGCACAGAATACAGCAGGCACAGCACCAGAGGGCACCTGAAGAGCTAGTGCACACATATCAGGTTAATGATTTTCTATACAACGCAAAACTATTCAGCAACATTACACCAATTGCATTTGTGCATCACAGGCCACTATTGCTACCCCTATCAATACCAGTCAGCACCGTTGCAAACATCTGCATGTGCTTATAGATAGACTATTGTCAGCTGATGGTTACTTTGGTTCTAACAAGCAGTCCATGCACAACTTTCAACGATCAGACTCCATAGCTTCAGCAAGAGCTAGGGTAATATTGAGAAGTTTGCTAAATTCTGGGTATCATGACATGGAGCTGAGAAGGATTCTAAATACCCATCTGAAGCTATTGACAGGCAAATGCAATGAGGATTTTTTCCAAGATAATTCTAGTGATATCACAAAGGTATCCTGTCATTGTTATGCACATATCCTACCACTAGCTATTGTAGCAATCACTGAACAACTTATAGTTTACATCCCTGATGAGATTGTGGTTGTCAGATGACAGGGCCATAAATTAGGTGTCCACATCCAAAAACTTGAGTAGGTAAGCAATAAAACCTCAAATCTGAAGCAAATTCTGCAGGTTTTGAGTGAAGTCTGGTTTCACAGATGCACAATGAGTTCTTTGAAGATGAAACCTTATCAACAGTGCATGTCTAGATATACCATGAATTTTCCAGATACTGTCTACTGAATTTGATGGAGGAAAATATACAGACACTTGCATATGCAATAGAAGCTCTGAGAAACCTAAAACAAAGTTGTGATCTTACGTGCTCTTAGAAGACATAGCATGCTTGTCTAATTGAACAGTCAGAGCCCCATATACCATAAACACCAGCCTCACATATCAATCCCAAGGCTAGAGATCATGGTTTAAGTATCACTTAACGACACAAATAGCAACTGAATCTGAGGTTTAGAAGTTGATCATGAACAGACTCAATAGCCAATTCATTATCTCGGTACAAAAATGAAGACTGGAACTCCACAACTGGATTTCAGGGTTAGCAAGAACTGCAAAAATAACAAGCTCAAACCTACATTTTAGTTCACTGGAGGGCAGATGATGATGTGAAGCCTATACACAGTATCTGTGAAATCAAGGTGAAGGGGATACGACTTTGTCAGATGAGTTATTTGTTTGCTTTTGTACTCCTTGATTACACTGGGAATCATCAAGAGCTTCTTTTTTGAGAGACAAATCAGCATGAACCTGCTCATGTGCTTTCGTCCCTACTACAATCTGCTGACTATTCATAGCTCCAGCCATCACTGTGCTTTCCTTTGTGCTCCAATCCTCCTGTAGCTGTGCTTCTGCTTCTCTGCCAATTCGGTCTACATGCTCCACTACAGCAGCTTCCTGATAATGAAAGAAACAAAGCATGTCTCATTTTGAGCACAGCTCAAAAACACATGAACACTTTCATGGCTTAAGAACAGATCAAAGTCACTGATGCTACTATTGACTGATTCATTCAGGGTATCAAGGTTATAGGTTTAGGATTAGTTCGTACCGCAGCAATCAGACTCTCTTTAAGCTGCTGCATCTCCTCCACCACAGACTGGAGCTTCAGAAGGGCTTCATCCTCAAGTCTCTTCTCTCTTGCTGCCCTGGCCACACGAAGCTTCACAACCCATTTCCACAAATGTGGTCAAGACAAAGAGAGAGACACAGTGAGAGGTACCATGACGAAAAGACAAATTAGGTTTCCACAATACTGTGAATCGATAGACCCAACGAGCTCTGTTTTATGTCCTGTCAACAGCGATCAAGAACAGCCTCCAAGACACTGTAAAAGAGGAAAAAAATAGGACCCAAGAATGTACTGTGTACCCGTGAAATCTGCTCTTGGATGGCCATGGTCTGGTGTCGGACAACCTCATCTGGAGCTCGTCCCCTCAATACTTGTATCACATCCCGCACCAAACGTCCAAATCTAATCATATTGTCCACAAGAATCTACTAAATCTGTTGCTTGCTTGCAAACCAAGAAAGAAGACGATTCTTCCCTCTTGAATCCACTACTTCCTAGGGAAAATGCTGCCGACCCATTTCTGATCCCATTTTTCCTAAAACCCTGTGGGCACCAAGAACTGAAATGGGATCATAGTTTTGGACATATGCTTATTCCTGGATGCCTGATAACAAGCATGTGTCCAGAATCCATCACTCTGTGATTCCCTTTGTGCTTACCTTTACTTACAGAACCCTAAGAATGAAGTTGCAGCATGTGGAGCTCCATTGAAACGAACAAACTTGAAGCCACCTACCCAATGATGAGGCTTGTTCTAACCTAATACAATAAGAAATTTAACCTAAAATCATAACCACTAGTGTATAGCCTGTGACCTTGGCCCAAGTGTGAACTGGGTTACCCCACTAAATTTTTCTTTCCAAAACCATATTTTGTTATTTAATTAAATTTCCAATGATAAAAAAGTATGTACTCAAAATTCAATTTCTTGCACATCTCAGGTCTAAGATTTGAATTGGACTTTTCTTTTTGCATTAATTTGCAATGAAAAATTTGTTTTGGTGGTGAAAAAAATTGGGTGAATTTTGGCCAATTTTTACTTTTGAAAAGAGAATTTGTGACAATTTTTTTTAAAAAAAATAAATTTGGTGTCATTTTTGACAAATTGTTGCCCAAAAAAATGTTGTCAATCCCTCTTAAGAGCATCTCCACTGACACCCCTTAATTGGTTTTTACCAATGTTTACCACATCTAACATAAAATGTTAATTGAATCCCCATATGCACACATAAAGATGAAAAATTGAAAATTATAAAATGAAAGACCATTTGAAATTGGTAAACATCTAACATAAAATGTTAATTGAGTCCCCCATATGCACATAAAGATGAAAAATTGAAAATTATAAAATGAGAGACCATTTGAAATCCATCATCTAGGCGAATCATTATGTTCACCATTTAAAACTCATCATTTTCTTTTTGTGATGCTTTTGGAGATTAGGGTAATGATATATCTTGTGCACATGATCCAATTTTACTTTCACACTATTAATAAGTTGTATTTTGTCCAAAATAATTGTGCAAAGAGAGTTTTTTGAAGCTTCATTTTCAAACTTGTCAAGAGCAAGGCATGATATTATCTAGTAATTGCATAATAAAAAACAAGGAGTTGATTTGTCAACCTTGGTTTTTATTGGATTTTGGCACTCCCTTTCTTTTTTAAGGGATGTTGAATGGAGAAAAGTTCACTTGTCATTCAATCGTTATTATTATTGGAAAAGATATAATCTTTCTTATCAAATCAAACAACAATTAATATTAAAAAAAATAGGCCAATCAATATAGTTTTGGTTTTTCAAAGTGCTTCTCTAATTATTCAAGAAATATCTTGAAAACTAAAAAACAAAATATCATTTCAACAAATTTGTAAACCTACATTTCAACAAATTGAAAAATGCCAATATGTGAGGGGGATATGTATTTGTTGTCCAAGTTGATTAAATGGTGCAAGGGTATGTGTCATTTTATAACTTATGGTGATGTTATAGGGCTTAACTCTATAACATCATGCAAGATCAATTTGGTTTGCCTCTTCCCAATATTTTTAGAAGGGAATAATGGTTTCAAATATTTAACACACTTGTTGTAGTTGATGTGATGTGTCGTTGAGTAGGTTAGGTTATTTTTATGAGAGTTTTTTTGTCTTTGGCTATTCATTATAATAATTTTTGTGAGTTACCCAACATGATAAGTTTTAGGTAAAGCTATGTGTAACACTAATGTGAAAATCAATGAAATGTTTTACTACCCAATGTTTTCAACATTTTCAAAAAGAATGTTAAATCAAATGATGGATCATTCTTGATCATAATTTTAAATCATCCAAGACTTGTATTTGCCTAAACAAGGATGAAAATAATATAATTTTTTCCCTAGACTTCTTTTGGATGGCCATCTTTGACCATCCATTATTTATTCATTCCAAATTTTTTTGGACAATTTTTTTCCGAAATGACTCATATGCATGCCTTTTATCCACCACCAAAATTGTATGGTAAATGGAACACAACATCTTAATGCAAGTCTTCAAAAACTTGCAAATTTGAAGTTTTCTTGAAACTAGAAAGTCTAAACTTACACCAATGGACAAATCTCCTTTTTTTTTATTAAAAACTTCAACTTAAAATCCTTTACAACTTTACCAAGTTGGATTTTCAAAATTTTGCATGACATTTCAAGATGTTTGTGAAGCCTAGTTTGTTTTTTGGATTGAGATTTTTTGGTCAAAAGTTAATTAAGGATTAATGAAAGCACTTCTTTCCATTAGGCAATGTGATCACATATTTTGCTCTAGGAGTAACTTCCCATCACATTTGTTCCATCTATCTATGTTCATAATCACATGCCACCTTACAACTTTTCAAATCAAACATTGACCAAATGCAAAATTATGTGAGGAGTGAATGAAAATCTATCATAATATATGTTCTTTTAAGATATTTAAGAAGTTCTCTTCATATGAAAATTTCTTTACATTCTTAACGTACATATTTCCAACCAAGTTGCAAATCTCCAGTACAAAGTGCCTATCCACATAACAAGAAATAGGGCTCCATTTTAGTAACTTTCCATTAGGCTATTGTTGTTATAACATATTGTGTAACTATGATCATAGTAGGCTAATGAAAAAAGACCTTAAAAACATTTTCACAATAATAGTATATTAATTTACAGTCAAAATTTGGATGAAATCAACGTCATAATGGTGTGAAAATGGGCTCAAATCCTACAAATTCCGACAAAATACTATGATTGTCAAAAGACTTTAATTTTTTAAAAAAACTTATGGTTCATCAACCACATTGATTAGCCCATGTGTGGCATTTAAATGTTCATGTATGTATGATGTCCAATATTTATAATTTATTGATGGGATTTCATAAACATTTAACACTAAATTTAAATGTGGTAAACAATGATATTGTCCCAAATGCAATGCATCCCTAAAGTTACTTTAAATTCATGAAATTTTGATATTCAATACTAATGCATTCTTATTTTCAAACCTTCCTTTGAAAATTTCATAGAATTTTCAATTGTTATTAAAGTACCATGTCACCATGTTATCTATGCAACCCATGGACTTACAACCATCAAACTACAACAATCTTACTTTTAACAAAATTGTAAAAGTCCTTTTAACCACTTTTGTATGTTGGGCTTTGACTAATCAAATATGAACTAAGTAATTAGCACCTTCGAATTAATTATAAGACATACTTGATCATTGTTTAGGAACACTAAGCTTGTTAGTTATGGGTCACACCAAAAGGTATGTTATACAAGGTTTAACAAATATGGAGCAACAATGCATGTAAGAAAAGCTATTTGGGAAATATGAGAATGATGAAAGAAACAAAATATGTGATATAATTGGGGAATGAATATCTAATGGCACATTGCCACATAATTGAGACATTTCACATTTGCTCCCTATAGTCAAGTATGGTCCCAATTTGAACTAAATGGGTTGTTAGAATAGGATGTATGTTCTAGCAAAATGGCCAAAATTCTATGTACCAAATTAGCCATTATGACTACTCCAAATGGTTTTGTTGAAATTAATCCAATCATGAAAACTTGGTTCTCCAAAAGGCACACATATTGTGTTTCTATTGGTTTAGATTCTTGAACAATGTTGGTTGATGATTCTTGGTTGAATTGATTTTGGTAACTAAACTATGTTATTATCTATATTTCAAGAAGTTTTAATTTTTTAATTTCATTGTTTAACTTTCTTCAACAATGCAACAGGTGCAAGTTGTACTTTCAATCATATGACCATTTTAAATTGGCCATATGACATCATTTACATCAACTTGATCTTGGACTATGTATAATATTATAAGGTTGAACTAGATTTAGATTCTAAATCATACTTGGTAATAGGTATCAAACTTTTTTGAAAAAAATGGAATGGGGTGACTAAAACGAAGGTGTGAGATTTTTATTGAAAACCTTCTAAAATAAACAAACGATTTCATTCACAAAGATTTAGTTCAAAAATGCATACAATTTTGTTGTTACAAGGTTCTTCTCCTCAAAAATCATTCCAACACAACATTTTAAATCCAAAATTGGCACAATGTTAAGGCTTCATCCACTATAGGACATCACAACTTTTCAAATTGTCTAACTTGATTAGGTTGTCCTTTTTACTAAAGATTTAGTATTTTAATTTTTTTGAAGTGACATGGAGTTTTGAGTAGGTTATTTGACTAAAACAACATTTTGATTACTAATCAAATGTGACACTTAGTCAACAAAGACAACAAAAGGACATCTTTACTAAAAAAGGACAATTCATTAGACCTTTAGTGAAATGGAATGTATGTATTTTTTCATGGTACAAAGAATCGAGCCAAATGAGATATATGTTTGTTTAATAATATTAAAAATCTAATCAAATGAGACATATATCCATGCACTATTACAAAATGTGGGTGCAATTCATTAGTCCCTATTGAGTGGATTAGTGAATTCATTACATCCCCACTAGGATTTGTTTAGTGGGACTAGTGAATTCACTCAAAATCTAGTGAAATCACTTGGTGTACATGGATGCATTTTGTTGTAGTGATGTCAAAAAGTGATGGTAATAATACAACTTTAGTACATGGTAGGGATTTTCATGGTTTTTCATATACTTGTAAATTATTTTAGACTTGTTTAATTGCATACATGACCACTTCATGCTTGTGTATGCAAATAATATGTAAGTGGTGGTTTATAATAGTACTTGGGTTGGGCTACCTACCTACCTACTTAAGCTAGGCTATACTAGTTAAATACCTAAATAAGTTAAACCAAGCTACAAGTTAGTTAAGTTACATTAGGTTATGTTGAGTTATTTAACTACTTGACCAACTAAGTTACGTTATAAGCTACCTATTTAAGTAAATATCTATGCTAGGCTACATTACTTAGGTAAATAGGTAAGGTAATTAATTAAAAACCTACATGCATAGGTAGCTAGCTCATTGGCTAAAATATTGACCAAGTTAAACTTAGATACATACCTATTTAAGTTAGGTTAAGATATATTTACCTAAGCAGGTAGCTAAGGTAGCCTAGCCACCTAAGTTAAGTTACCTAAGCACTTGCTTAGTTTTTACCTTTTCATCTATCTATTTACTTAAGCTAAGTTATTTACGTACATAGGTTTTTTACTTAGGTTAACCTAGATTGTTTAAATACTTACGTTAAACTACTTACATACCTAAGTTAAATCACATACCTGTCTAAACTAGGTTACCTAAATATGGTATGTATAGGTGGTATAAGTAACTTAAGGCGTACATAGACTAGGGTAGGCTACCTCTATACCAAGTTAAGTTATTTAGTTATTAGTATATAATTACTAGTATAAGTAATAACTATTATAATTAACATTTATTATATATTGACCTAATTATAAAGTTATCAAACTATACCTACATTAAATTATC
>Ga0209611_10006018_pt1 | contig 20090 bp, 17 predicted proteins | sample S1TSphgellanicum_3_FD_187693 | JGI IMG/M metagenome (GOLD analysis project Ga0209611, IMG submission 187693) | Host-associated microbial communities from peat moss isolated from Minnesota, USA - S1T2_Fc - Sphagnum magellanicum MG (SPAdes) (version 2) | ecosystem: Host-associated > Plants > Peat...
CAAGAAGCTGAAGGTGCACATGGAGGGTATAATTACACATCTGGCATGGTTGTGTATTACACATGTTGTCAAGCATAAAACACAAAAAAAAGATAAGATGGTTGTATAGATACCCAGCAAATAACTTGACTTCCTGAGAATCAATGTGTCACCGACACACAAACTACATAGTCCTTCTTTGCTTGAGGTTGAACTGTTCCTTGAGAGCCTGCTCAGCATTCTCAAAAATCTTCATAAACAACTTCCCTGCAATTGCCAATGAGAAACATGATTCACTGCTTAGTTGATCCAGATTAAAACCACAGTTGCCACTCAAAACATGTGGCCCTCAACAGATCTCTTAGACTCAGGCCAGAGGCACTCTCTCTCTCTCTCTCTCTCTCTCTCTCTCATATATGTATGTATATGAGATGGCAGAGAAACCTCCACAACAGCACTTTGAAGGTGACAGTGCAGTCATAACCTTATGACAGTTGCTCACAAAGTGTCAGACCTTTCATCTTCATTGTGAATAGCAGTCATGAGCTGCCAAGACTACTACCCACTGACTTCATCAGCTCCCAACAGTGGGTGGGTGTAGTATGTATACAAAGGGGAGTCAAGTACATAGCACTCATGAAGCATAAGCTGCATTTTTAAGGAGGGCTGATTTTTTTCTCACACATTGACTAGGCATGTACATGGAGCAAAAGAAAAAACCAAAAACCTCACCTGATTCAAAGCTGGCTCCTTTACCCAAGGAAGCCTTGATCAGAAGAGACCCAGGTGCTTGCTGGAAAACCTACAAGCACAACATTTGGTATGAAGTACTTCTGATATTTGATTGTGCCCATCTCTCATTGTGAATCACAAGACAGAAAGAAGAAGAAAGCACAGAATGAAAACAAAGTGGATTCTTTGACGAATTTACTGAAAGCACAGAATGAAAACAAAGTGTGGATAATGAGAGATGCTTACTGAGGCCCTCAATGATGAATGATCCGCTGCACTGGTTGCATTTGTTGGGCCTGAGCTCTGCTGTTCTTTGAACTCTTTTGTTGAAGCCCTCTTTCCATATGCAGGAAGAGGGACATCAGCAGAGGCTTGTTCATTTGGCCTGTTTAAGAGTACACCCTGTGCCACCCAAAAGAAAAAAAAAACAGAGCTCCAGCAAATCCTTGACTGCTCATCCTTTCCGTAACATTGCCTGAGAGACCCATCTAAGTTATAGAGGATTACTACTCATTGTTGATCTGGAAGAAGGAATAGGCTATTCACTTGATAATGAAGTAAACCTCCAGTTTACCTCCAACTAGTGTTGTTACTTTCATAGATTGACAAATACAATTCAATGCCACATATACATAACTGTGAACTGGATGCAGAGAAGAATTGAAAGAGAGGCCAAGAATTGATACATTGATTGAAAATGATGACAAATCCAGCATGCACAAAACACCATTTGACTGCAGTTGAGATATCAGGCCTTGAAGCACATCTACCGCACTGCATCCATGCCTCAGGCCCTGAGAGGAAACAGGTTGACAAGTATCATAATGGGTGGACTCACAAAAATTCACTAAGAGGCCCAAACAAAACTGAGGATCTGTTCCTACCCACTCTTTTTTGTGTGCACATTCAAAGCATGCTAGTAATGGCAGCGACCCATTACACTTCTGCACACGAGCACATATTATGGCTACATTACCTCAAGCATGAAGGAGACATTACTCTTGATTTGAACTGAAGTTTTTGATGATTCCATCTTTGGAGGGACAGTGAAGGACCAAGCCAATCCCCAGCGTGACGTGTGGCCCTGCACAAATTCTGTAGTGCGTACTGCTGCCACTCCCAAAGTCCACAGCTTTGCTGTCAGCACTTTCAGACTGAGCTTACGTCCAATCATCGTGGTGTACCAGCTGGCCCCATAGTCACAGCCCAGATGACATTCTTGTTACATGCACCATCACACGTGTCAGAATCTAAAGCCATCAGGGGATGGATGTGTCCACAAGTGAAAAGCGCATACTCAAACTTTTTTCCAGTGTTGGAAAGGGTTTAGGGTTTAGGGAAATGTCTAGAATGCCTCATGATGGATCAAGGTAGTGCAGAGGCAGTGTGGGTCCAGGCACTTACTGTATCTTGTGCTTTAAAGTTGCGCTGTCTTCAATCATGCGTGCAACAAACACCTCTTCACCACCTGGGTATACCATTTCTGCTTCTGTTCCACCACATGCTGTGCGAGGATTGGCATTTGCCTCCGCCATGCTTGTAAAGAAGGGCGGGTTGCACATACAGAAATCAAACCTCTCACCTTCCTTTACAACTCCCACCAGTATAGCTGCATGTTTGGTGTCAATGACAGCTTCTGAACTGGAAACTGCACCTTTCTCCTCCTCAACTATGGGTGACTCAACAGACTCGAGAGGAAAGAGCTTCTGATATGTAGTAGTAGAAGTTGTTGTTGCATAGGAACAAGGTTGAACCTCCTCCAAGTCTACAAGACCTGAACAATTCTCCTCTTTTGGAGCTACTGCTGGTGTGCATGCTTCTTGACCATTGTCTTCTGAGCCTGTGACTTCTCGTTCTCTTGGTGAAGGTAGTAGTGATACCCACTGAGATCCTTGCAAGACGAAACCCGGCACCTCTTCATCTGTGCTGTCCAGGCAGGGATTGGTGGTGGCTTGGAGCTTCACTGCATCACTGATTGCAGTTGAATGGTGTGAAATTTCTTCACTGGTATCATTATTTCCAGCTGCTATGGTGGTAGTATCCCAGTTGCTACCACCAGCATCCTCTATTAGCGCACTTCTGACTTCAATCAAATCTGCAACACTTGGGTTGGATTCGATGTTCTTCTGTGCCCAACTGAGAGCAACTGCAGTGATGTCTGGCCCAACCGGCAACATTGAACAAATTTGCAACAAACGTGATCAACATCAACATCTTGCACAGGAGAAGAAAACCAGGAGAAATGTGAAAGACAAAAACTTGACAGAATAATTCTCCTGCATTACATGAGCTTGAAGCATCACAAGAATCATCCTTCATGTATCTGCAGTCTCTATTTACTGATCATTTACAGTACTTTGCAATATGCACTTTTGCAATCAAAGCAGACACATGCATGCAGACATAAGATTTCCACAACAGAAGGCATTTCCCACATGTGGATATTTGAACTGTGGAGCTTGCAAAATCACATGCTCTGAAGATCCATAAAACAGATAGCACGTGATGAAACTCATTGGAAGAAAAACCTGTGGCAACAAAACGCCATTTATGTAGAGCAGTGCCAAGCAATGGGTAGATGCAATTTGCCCCAGTTCCGATGTCAATCCCACACACCACCTCCTCATGCTCGCCATTCTGGTGCCATGGAGCTGGACAAGACGCAAGCAAATCCTCAATCCAGTGTATATAGTTTGCTCGATTTGTGACGGTTGGACACAGCTGCCCATCTGGTATCCACCTTGCATTTTATAAGAATGAAAATGCAGACAGAATCAAAATTGGAGGAAAAGAGAATCTTCTTCTTCTTCTCATGCATGTGCACATGCCCAGAAATCCATGAAGCTCGTCCAAGAAGATCATCATGGCATTAGATTCCAAAACTCCTGAGCTCCTCCTCTAGTGATGAATCTCTACAAATGCAGCAGAGCTCCAAGAGATGGAACAATCTGTCTGCGTCTTCAACTTTGCAAATCTCTTGGAGAAAGGAAGGAAGAGTTGGTAGGTGCAGTTGCTTACCATTTTATGCCATAATCATGGTCCAGCAACACACGAGTGAGCTCTCTGGTGGCATTGAAATCAGTCCAGTCGATTCTGGGTCTGTTGTTGGCGCCAGCACCATAGGAGACAAAGCTCCTGAAGGCAGGGTACTTGGACGCTAAGAGGCTGAAATCAGGTGCATTTTCTGCATACTTGTTGCGAGGGTGCATAGCAGCAGCAACACCTTTCCTCTTCCTGTTGCTGGTCTTTCTGCTGCTGCTCATGGTGGTGGTAGTGGTTGTTCTTCCCACTTGATGATGCTGCTACTGCTGCTGAGCACATGAAGAATACTCAGCAGCTGCTATCTCCAAACACAGAGCTTTTGAGAGAAAACCCAACTTTCCTTTTTCTGTTCTTCAATGGGATTTTGAAAGAAGCTATGAACTCCGAACCCTTGAGATTTCTTTCTCACTACTGTTGTGTTCTGGGAAGATTGATTGAGCGTGCGTCAAGGTTCATGGATGGATCATGGATCCATCCGTTGGGTATCCAACTAACGATCTGGTCTAGAGTTTAGACCTAACCTATCATCAATCCGGGTTCTTCATGATCGCTAGGGTTCAGGGCTGATTATCGTGTCATCTCCTCGCACATGTACGTACCTCGCAGTTGACTTGTTGGCCAATCCACCCACACATTCCTCAGGCATTCAAAGATCCCGGTCGATCCAGAGTAAGGAGAGAGCGAGAGAGAGAGCAGAAACGGAGACGACCATTTGCACATAGACAGAGAGAGCAGACGATCCAAGAACAACCCATCCTTGAGATCGCTGGTCGGTGCATGTGAAGGAGCAGCAACAGACAAACAAGCAAGAAACACGCGAGAGAGAGCGAGAGAAGAGACTCTCGTTACTTAGGGATTCTTTTCGCAAATGGGCCCACCCATCATGTCCTTCTCCTTCGCATCCAGTTCTTTTATCAGCAGTAGCAGCACTCCATGGGGTCTTCTTCTTCTTGTCTTCTCTCCGCAATGATGATGATGATCATCGCTGTTTTGCTTCTCAATTCTTCTTGCTCCTGCTCTTCCTCTCCTACTTTCCGTCTCAATTCTCAGCCGGTTTGATCGATTTGGCAGATCCACGACTCCTCTTCTTCCTCCTTGTAAACTGTTGTAGCATTCTTTGATACAACCCACCCAATGGGTCGTCGTCGAGTGAGGAGGATCTCGAACATCACAAGCATCTCTTGCCATCTGAGCATTCGGAGGTTCCCTTTCTAGGGTTTGCAACTGTGCTCATCTGTTGAGGAAGGAAAACAAAAAGGAAGGGAAGGATCCAGCAAGCAAAACGTAGATCCAAAGTGGTAGAAGTCCTTGAGCATCAGAGAAGAAGAAGAAGCACAAGGAAGAAGGACAGCCATCCAGCAACCAGCCGACCAACCACCACAACCCTAGTGGACCAGCAGCAGCACAATAACAACACCAACAAACACCCAATACTATGGCACTCAACATGAAGAGCTTCACACAAGCACTTGGGATTGCAGCAGCTGCGATCGAGAAGACGGTGCACAGCACAGTGCACGAGGTGACAGGACCCAAAGCGCTGCAGGATTATGAGCTTGGAGAGCAGGTGGGTTCCGGAGGACCAGGCCTGGTGTGGAAGCTCTACTCTGGAATGCCCCGGAACAAAGCCACCCAGCTGCACAATTCCCAGGTCTGTGTGTGGGTGCTGGACAAGAAAGCCTTGTCTGAAAGCCGAGTCCGCAATGGTGTTTCAAGGTAAGTTTGCTTTGGGGGGTTGGGGGATTGGTGCATCTGTTTCTGCTAATTCCAATCAGGAAGGAGGTCCTGCATTCCAGCAAGAAAGAAGAAGCAGCAGAAGTAGATGCATCAATCCTTGAAATCCTTGAATTTGGAGGGGGAGAGAGAGAGAGAGCTTGGTTGCTGCTTGCTGCTTCAGTTCCAAGGGTATGTGGGTGATGACCTGTTTTGAGAGAGGGAGAGAGAGATTGCTGCTGCTGCTGCAGATCTGTTTCTTGTGAGGTTTGTGGGATCATCAGATGGGTAGTAGGAATGGAAAGCTTTTGCAAAGGCTTGAATAAAGCCTTGAAGGAAAGCTTGAAGAAGAGCTGGATGCAAAACTGCAGGTTTTGGAAAAGCCTTGAAGAAAATCTTGAAGAAGAGCTGAATTCAAAACTATTGGTTTTGGAAGAAGCCCTTGAAGAAAAGCCCAAAGAAGAGCTAAATGCAAACTGTAGGTTTTGGAAAAAGCTTTGAAGAAAAACTTGAAGAGCTGAATGAAAAAATTTGGGTTTTGGAAGAAGTCTTGAAGAAAAAGCTTGAAGAGCTGAATGCAAAAAACTGTGGCTTTCTGGGGGGAAACTGTTGAAGAAAATTCTTGAAGAGCTGATGAGCAAAAACCAAAAAAACTGCAGGGCTGTGGAGGAAGCATTTCTGGATTTGTTGAGACAAGATGCAGCACAGATGATGCGGTTGCGGCATCCGGGTGTTATTCGGGTGGTGCAAGCGCTTGATGAAAGCAAGACCACAATGGCAATTGTCACTGAACCAATCTTCGCATCAGTAGCCAATGTGTTGGGCTCCGTGGATAATGTTGCCAAAGTTCCTGCTGAGTTGAAGGACTTGGTATGTGCATCACATCCATCCATCCTCTTCTTCACCTCTCTTCTTTTGTTTCCGGAGTCCTTTTCCTTCTCAATTGAAGATGTTTGTGTGATGATGTGCACACACTTCATGCATCATATTTTGCTTCATCCAAATTGGAGCTTTTCACACCAACGAATATGTGAAGGTTTTGATCCTTCAAGTCTTTTGCATGTTCAGTAGTTTCAAGCTCCTTTGTGTCAGAGCTTTGACTTTGAGATCCTTCACAGATCATCTCACCTTAAACTTCCGTATCTTTCACCAATTCTGTGCAATGCATTAGCATGATGGTCCGACTCAGAAGGTAGGGGGGTTAGGGTTGCATGATTCTGGAAAGTAGTCTTCTTTCTTTGATGAATGCCCATGGCTGCTTGTGCCCAAAAATTGCTTGCATTTTGCACATGTACAATGCTGGCATTCAGTGCAATTGTTTTACTTCAGGAGCTTGGTCAGCTGGAGATAAAGCATGGACTCTTGCAGCTAGCTGAGTCATTGAGTTTCCTCCACACAAATGCCCGTCTCATCCACTGTGCTATCTCACCAGAGGTAAGAAAAGCAAAACTCTTCATTGGCTGCTGCTGCTGCTGCTGCTGCTGCTGTTTGATAGAAAAAAGAACCACCTGACCAAAACACTGGTGCTGCTGCCAGTGCATTGCCTGAAAGATAAGATTTTTTATAATGTACACTTTTGGTCTTCCAAGGCTCTTCATAATGTCTGCTGAATGCATCATCAGTTTTGTGTTTTTTAGCATTGAAAAAGAGCTCTACCAGAGCTGGATTCCATCAGCTGTATGTATAATGGGTTGTTAGTGATAGTTTTTTGGTTGTAGAGTCCAAATTCAGGAAGTTCTTTGTGTGTGGCAGTCAGTCTATATCACAGCAAGTGGAGCATGGAAGCTGGCAGGCTTTGGATTTGCTGTAAACATGGGACAGCCTGATCCCAACGGTGGACCCACCTTCCATTTTTCGGTACATGTTCTCAAATGCTCATGCTCTTGTCAGGTTGAATGTGGGTTCTTCTGAAGAATGGGGAAAAATGAAGACATTTTCATTATATATGAAGATATTGCATTCCTAGCAATGGGTTCCTGCACAGACTGGTGTTCTGTTGTTCTCCAGTGGGTACTTGTAGATGTGAGATCAGGACACTACTTCTTGTGATCTTTTGTAGCCAGGTGGGTTAACCTGTGAAAGGGTATAACTTGCAAGCAGCAGATCATCTTATGACAGGAGATCTTGTATGTTGAACAAACAGGAGTATGATGTGGAGGATGTGGACATGCCCTTATACCCACCACTTGACTACACTGCACCAGAGCTCACACGAAAGTCAAATACTGGTCCTTCTGCTTCCACTGACATATTCAGTCTGGCTCTCCTCGCTTATCATCTACTGTCCCGACAATCTCTTCTTCAGTGCAAGAACAATCTTCGAACAGTATGTTTTTAGGGTTTTTCGGGGCACTGAACTATTGGATAACAGTTGTTAGTTTTTTGAGGGCTGTGTTGTTGTGGGTAATTGGGGGGGTTGCTTTCTATTTCAATATTCTAATGCCTAGTTTGAGAAAGTATTTTCACAAAGTGCGACGTATTGAAACCAACTGGGATCTTTCATGAGCTTTGCACCTTTTTTTGGCTTCCTGCAGTATGCAAGTAAGGTGTCCTTCCTTGCAAATGAGAGCTTTTCAAATATTCCATCGGATATTGTGAAAGACTTGCGGTTGATGCTGAATGTGGATGAGGTTTCTCGACCAAGTGCTCTCGACTTTACGGGTAAGAAGGATCCATAAATCCACAAATCGTCTGTAGTAGACCACCACCCATGCTGAACTCCCTTGTTTTCTTTGTGTGTGAGTAGTGCCTCATTGCTGTCCTCAAACTAGTCATGAAATGAGTAGTTTTTGTGAATTGTAGATAAACCACAATGGGGTCACCACCAAGGGTGCTCATTTTCAGTGTCCATTAGTTGTATCTTGTGAATTTGCAAGAAGAAAATGTGTTGACATTGAAAGGTAGACCTGTGATTCATTCTTACCAATACCCATCAATCTGTCTAGAAAGGACTAAATAGCACTACTTTTCATGCTGATTTTTGTAGGTTCTGCCTTCTTTCGAGATGACACCAGGTTGCGGGCTCTTCGGTTCCTTGACCATATGCTTGTATGTACATTTATTGCTCCTCACAAACTTAGAATTATTACAGAGACATCTGTTGGATACCATATGTATCTAAGTATAGAGAAAGTTCTTTATGTGAATGAAGATCTTTTTGGGGTATTCCACGTGTGTAGGTCAGACAAGACTAGAGATGTCAAGATCAGGGCAAGGGTCCAACAATTCTTAGAAAATTTTCAAACATTCTCAAGCATGTCTTTTTCCTGATGTATTAGATCTTAAATCACCCGGATGAATTGCATGTTGCAAATATAAGAACCATTGAAAAGCTGACATTGCTAACAGAAAGATGCTGAAAAACTCTTAAAACTTCATCTTGGCTTGTGCTGCGGGAATGGGTAGGAAAGGGACAATATGCAGAAGACACAGTTCCTGAAAGCTTTGGCAGATATGTGGACTGGATTTGATGCCCGTGTGCTGCGCTACAAGGTTTGTCATCTTTGCTTTCTTTGTTCTTTTGTGGACAAGAAGCTGCAGCATGCAAATTGAATATCCTACATGCATTGTCACAGTGAAAGAATTTCTGGTTATCTATCTATAAGCTGATCTATCTCATTTCTGATCAGTCACGTTGCGTCTACCTGACAATTTTTTTTGGGTTTTGTTCTTGGGTGAAGGTGCTACCACCATTGTGCGCAGAGCTTCGGAATGAGATAATGCAGCCAATGGTGCTCCCAATGGTACTCACAATAGCAGATTCCCAGGTATAACCTTTTTTTTCCAGGCCCTCAATCAAAGGAGATTCTCCATCATCATCATCCAAGCAGGGATTTGTGGGTAGGATGAGCCATTTCTGAGGCTTCCAAGGATCACATAAGTGTGGGTGTTTGACAAATTATGCAGGAAAAAGTGGATTTTGTGTCTTCAACACTTCCAGCATTGTTGCCTGTGCTTGGCTCTGCTACAGGGGATACTCTGCTGCTTCTTGTGAAACATGCAGGCCTCCTCATCAATAAGGTGTGCCTCACAGTTCATCCTTCAGGGCTGAGTGGTGCTTGTCTAGACTAAAGTGCAATTTTTTCTCAACTCTCATTGTGTATTAGATAGTTCTAGATGTGGTATAAGGTCTAGAGCTCTTAAACCCATTTCTTTCTGTATCTGTGGATTGTCTCTTTTCTATCACATCAACAGTCCTTCAGTATATGCTTTTATTTGGCTTTGAAGACCGTTGAATGGTGCACTTCAATTGGATAAAATATATATGTGATGCAGGTGGGAGCAGATGTATTGGCCACCAATGTGGTGCCAATGGTGGTACGTGCATTTGAAGACCCAGATGCACGAATGCAAGAGGAAGTCTTGAAGCGTACACTGACCCTCACCAAGCAGCTTGATTTCACGGTTAGTCCTCTGAATTTGTGTCAAGTGTTCCAGATACTAGAGCTCTACATTGGTTATGGCCCAAAACATTTGTACCCAGGAGAGGAAGAGAAGCTCTCGGTCACCCTCTTCTTTCTTCCACTCTTTTTCATGTCCAGAGTTTCTGCAATCAGTGAGATCTTTCAACTGAAAGCGTGTCTTTCTTTCTTGTCTTCTTCAGGTACTGAAGGAATCTATTCTGCCTCGTGTTCATGGGTTGGCTCTCAAGACCACAATGGCTGCAGTGCGTTCCTGTCACTCTCTTCCTTCATCCTCTTCCAGGTTTTTGACTTGATAGGAGGAGTATTGACCTTTCAGATTCCTAAGCATTGGGGAATGTAGTGTTTGTGACTGCGGTTGTGTTGGCGTCGTGCTTAGCTAATGGAGCTCTTTCTACGCAACAGCAGTATTTTAGCTCCCTCACACTTCTACTGTTATCTTTGGAAGAGTGAAGGTTGAAGGGATTACTTGGAATGTAAAGATCAAGATGCCACCACATAAGTGTCTAATATTGTGAAAGATCAGGTGCGTGTGAATGCACTCCTATGTCTAGGAGAGGTGGTGCCACGGTTGGACAAGCCAGCTGTGCTGGAGGTCCTGCAAACATTGCAGCGTTGCACTGCTGTTGATCACTCTGCTCCCACTCTCATGTGCACATTGGGTGTTGCATCAGCAATTTTCAAACAGGTCAGTCAATCTTCTTTTCTTTCCTGTGTTTTTTTTTTCATCTTCTTCTCTCCTCCTTGTATCTTCTTTTTCTCTTCATGTTTTTTTCCTCCTCATGTTGGTTCCATTTTGTTGTTTCTGTCATTTTTATGTTTGTTGAGCTACCCAACATCATGGCTATTTTGTCCGTTCTGATGCGTAACTGAGAGTCTCTAGTTGAAGTGACGGCATGGATTGCAGGGCAGAGACAGGGGGACATGGGTTGCATTTAAAGTAGTGTTGTTGTTTGGTTTGCAGCTTGGAACTGAGTTCGCTGCAGAGCATCTGCTTCCATTGCTGTGTCCGTTGCTCATTGCCCAGCAGCTGAACCTCCAACAGTTTGCAAAGTACATGCACTTTGTGAAAGAAGTTATCAGGTTTGCTTTTGTGTTTTCATCTCCTCAAAGCTCAGATAATGTAGTATTGCCAGGTGCACTTGGACAATTTTTTTGTCTCTGCAGTCTAGACTGAAGAACCATTGAGCATGGATAAGGGAGGGCATAATGGCCTTAGTTGTGCATCCCCCTCCTGACTTACCTTGAGTGCTTCAAATGTAACAGGAAAATAGAGGAAAAACGGGGTGTGGTAGTGAATGAGGCAGAACCTGTTTCTTTGGATGTGAAATCCATGGCCCTGAGTGATCCTGCAAAGGAGAATGTCAGTGCCACAAGTAACAGTACAAAGAGCAATTCATGGGACTCAGATTGGGATGTCTCCAAGGGCAAGACAAAAACTGCAGGGGGAGGTGCTACAATAGTGCCCTCAAAGGCTCCTTCTCAGATCCCCAGTCTTAGCACTGCACCTACCACATCACCTGTTGTACCTTCATTGACTACAATGGACACCTCTCAGCAGCAACTATCGTCTCTGAGCTTTGAGTGGCCTCCAGCAGCACCTCTGGCAGCTGTTCAAGCACCAAATCTTCAACCTGGCAACACAATTGTTAGCACTGGAAATGCAACTCAAGCCTCTCGACACACTAGTATTGATTTTGGAAAATCGAGTTTTGGGTCCGGGATGATAAATCAGAGTTCTACAAACACTGGTCTAAATGGTGGTTTCGGAAGTGTTTCATTGGAAGCAACAGCTGTACAGGCCAGAGAAGATGATTTTGACCCATTTGCAGACTGGCCACCACGTAGCGGTAGTGCAGCAACAAACACTGTAGCTGTGGGTGGGATTTCACGGCATGCAAGTTGGGGAAGTGGGTTGGGTGCATCAAAGGATTCAATGCTGAAGACCTCTAACCCACCGTTGAGTATGAGTGAATGGAGCATTCCATCAGCAGCTCAGAGCACTCCACAGCCAGCCCCACGCAATGTTGAAGATTTCTTTGTTTCTCCAAAAGCCCAAGACAGCAATCCCTTGAAACTTGCACCGCCTCCACCTTCAGGTCTTGGACTTGGAAAGGGAAGAGGTAGGAATCCAATGCGACCACTACGGTCATCAAAGGCAAATAATCAAACAAGCGGCAGAAGTGACCAACCACCACTCTTGGATCTCCTATAGCTTTTGAAAAAGGCAATTTCCAGAATGCACTTTGTTGTGGATGAAAAAGCTTTGTAGCTCAAATCAATGTTGCAATTCTTGAGAGGCTGCTTTCTCCATCACCTTGCCATCAGCTGTGTACATTTGAAATTGACTTTTGACCACAATAATGTGACTGGACATCCATAGTCCCTCTCTGTTTTTTTCTTTATAGCTTATATCTGCAGCTGGCACTGTGGAGCAGGGCCTCTCGGTATAGATGTATTTGGTGCAGAAAATCATTGTGAATTATACCCTTTTTTGTAGTCAACTGTGACTGCTTTGATGTCGAACATTTGGAGTTCATGGAATGAGTTCACTTGCAGCTGCTCTGTTGAGGCATCCTATTCACCCTGCATACTGTCAAGGGCAGTTAGTAATTCTCACACTTGGAATGTATATCTGTGTCAGATTCTGCCTTTCTCTTTCCACCAAAAAACTCTGAAATCCTTCCTCCAGCAATTTCTCCAAATGGATATCTAAGTAAACAACTCCCAAAAGATCTCTCTACATCCTTTCTCAATAAAATCTGCACCAAAATTTCTGAGGCAAGCAGAATGTTCTGTTTTCTCAACATTGATACACATTGATGAAACTGCAAATTACCACCACCCCATGTAGTTAAATTTCCACATCCCACACTCTCATCACAGCCATCCATTTGAATGAGTGTGAATGAGCAAGAGTTTCCAGCTACAAGACAGGTTGGGTGTGAAGTCAGGCACATCCTTCACCTTTGAATACTGGGGAATAACAGAAGTAGTATCTGAAATGTTTTCTAAAACATGCAAAAGGAAAGCATAAGATGCAGAGAAGGCAGATGTGCTTGATCAACAGTTGTGTATTGTATAATGTGGACTGCTAGATACATTTGTGCACATGTGAAGTGTATTGCCTGCCACAGGAGCATGGGTTGATTCAAGTGCATCATCTTTTGTTGCTGACTTTGGTGTCAATGTAGTGGCCCAATTGGCCAGCAGAAATGGGAGATCTGCATCCATGCATGTACCCACTCCACCCCACACAAGCATATTAACAAAATCTTGCCACGATTCACCTCTCACTTCATACACTGCCCTCCACCTCAGCTGGCTGTAATACCACACGAGCTCGGTGTGGTACACATCACCATCATTAATGGACAAGAACTCCCCTTTGCAACAACCCATATCAATGCCATGCTGCACCATGACTGCTCCCAATGACACCCCTATGCCAAAGATGGAATGGTTGCTCCATGTTGAACTTGCCTTCTCCAGCCTAATACCAGTGTAAAACCTTGCCTTGAAGCTATGTCCTGATGATGCCATACGCACTGCCCAGATTGTTCTCACCTGCCGTGTCTTTGGCAGTGACACTGAACAGAAGTCGTAAAGTTTTTAGTTCTATCACCACCCACTTCTCTCTGGCTGCAGCCAGAATCTCAGGCATCTTCAGAAGCTGATTCACATTCTCACCAGGTTGCATCATCTGCCAATTAGCTGTAATCAAAATTGCTTTGCTGTTTGTTGATCTCCAAACCCTACCTAATACTATTAACCAGAGCACTGCTGAAGAATGGTTGCTGGAGCTTTGAAGCAATCAGGGACATTGTGTGTGCAGCAGCTTCAGGAAATGGAGCTGCTGGAACCATCACTTGCACCCCATAGCTTGCAGTAACACAAGCTCCTTCAATGCCACTTCTTTCTTCGAGCACCTACTCCAACTGCTAGACAAGATTGGATCCACTCTTGAGATTCTGCAAGAAAATCTGCCCACAACAAATGTCCATGTCACTTCTCCTAGCTTAAAGCCTGAACAGATGCTTCAATTTTCTTGGGAGAGATAGGTAACTAGTCTTCTCATGGAGAAATTGCTAGAATCAATTTGCTGATTCTTCAACATGGGTTCTTTCAATTTGCTAATTCTTCAACCCTGAGGTGATTCTTCAACATGGGTTCGTTCAATTTGCTGATTGTTCAACGTGGGTTTTCTTTTAATTTGCCGATTCTTCAACCCGGAACTGATTCGTCAACATGGGTTTTCTCTCAATTTGCTGATTCTTCAACATGGGTTTCCTTTTAATTTGCCGATTCTTCAACCCTGAACCGATTCGCCAACATGGGTTTTTTCTCAATTTGCTGATTCTTCAACATTGGTTCTTCACTCCAATTAGAGTTCATAACTTCTGCATGTGCAAAACAGGTGCAAGGAGCTGTAGGGTTTGAAGGTATGATCACAAGAATCTAAAACCCTAAAACCCATCTGCTTCTACTTATGCTGCACCAAACTTTTGCTGGCCCTCAAGGACTCAAAAGACAAGAAGGAAATGTGGCCATCTCCGTCTACTCTCTCTAACTATTTCTTTTCTTTTTTGGAATATCCATTGCATGTGCAATATTTCAAGCCCCTTTGTGAACACTCTCTTCTTCTTATTCTTCTTCTTCTCCTATTTTTTCTCCTCATCCAAATTTGCCGCTGGATTCTTGACCTATTTCCAGAACACCAAGAATCCTCGGTTTCCGACCCAAAAATCTCGTGAACCACAGCTCTCTTCTTCTTCTTCTTCTTCCGCCTTCTCCCACAAAGCTCAAATTTCGCACCCAAACTCTTCCGGGGGAAGTAATTGATGCTGCAGACTCTTGCATGCGCTACACCGCTACAGAACAATCACAAGTCTATAAACCTTAAACCCTAAATCCAAATCCTAAGCCCTCTCTTTAACTCCACACACACTTGATCCTGAAATGTGAACACCTATCACAAAATGAACTAATGAACTTATGATTACATTCATTGCTGATTTTTCATTTGGATATGACACAAATGAACTAGGTAACCGGCTCAAACACTCAGGTTATCATGAATAGTCTCAATGCTCGAAGCTATTCACAGTAACCACCATGTTTGAGCCAATTATCGGATATAAAAAATTGTATCTGAGCACTGAAGCTTGTGGGTTATGGGACATAGAAGAGCATGAGTTATGAGGTTCAGCCGACTAGCAACCAGGAACATGCAAAAAGGCATGAGGGAGGTACACAAATATCTAAAGGCAACAAGATATGCGATATAAGTGGAAAGCTTTTATCCAACAACATGCCCAACGAAAATACAAACATCGAATTCAAAGGTGACTTTCTAGTGTTGATGCCATTTCTTTTTAGAATGTCTGCTTCTTCCTTTTTATGGTCATTTCATCACAAAGCCTTATAGATCTTGGATTGTGATCTGAACACATATCCTTCGACCTTTGGCTAGGGCGTAGCATGTTTAGGCTACAAATAAAAAATAAATATATTTTTTTCACAGGGTTTTTTCCCTGCTTTTGGATAATCATAGAAATACCACTTTTATACTTTTTTTTTAATTTATTTTTTTGCACATGTGCCCAATTTTTTTTCAAAATTATGAGTCTCCAAGTGGGCATATCACGATCATTCATTTAGAGTTCAAGGTAGTTACCCCATTCCCAAGTCAAACTCTTGCGAAGTCTACTATGCAAAAGTGGCAATTCAAATAAAATAAACTACTTATATATATAAATTGTTGATGCATTTCGATTGAGGGACATACTAATAAAGACAGAGAAGGAAGGGCACATTGCTTTGCGCAAAGTGCTTTCAATTCAAATATGTGAGTAAAGAGATATGATGTCTGGTAACTAAAAAAGGCTTAAACTACCGCCATGTTAGTGAGATGCCACTTACAATGAATTATGATTATGTGATCCATTTAAATACATCATCTTAAAGCACACAAGACATGTATGAAATTTGTATAAGGAAAGAGGCAAAGAAATTGCATCCCAAAAGGTTGATAAAAAGGAACCCATCATCTAATGGGTAGATAAAGGGAGGGTGGATAGAGTGCAGGTCAATTTTAAGGTAGATGAACATTAAATGGATAGTTTCTTGAATTTACCCAACATTTTTCACAAATTAAATATGTGAAAAAAAAATTAATTAGCAAATGGATGAGATGTAAAACTCAATTGGAATTAGTTTTTTTTTAAAATCAAGGATGAATTAGTTATGAATTTTCAAATGGATGCATCCATAAGTACCTAAAAGTGACATATAAGGGGCCCATATTCTAATAGTTGGCAAGACAATTCATGTGATATGATGTTTTATATTGAGTGCACACATTGCAAAATTGAAAACGTGACAACTATGCATGCCATATTACACATCTAATAGGCTCAATTGGTGAGTCATACATGATGAAACAATGACACATGTTATAATGTAAATGGAGTTGATTACATCTTTCACAATTCTAAAGTGAGAATATCATCAATTCAACATTTACCTTGAATGGATAGATGCCACATCCAAAAGTAATAGGAACTAATATAAACTTTGATATTCATTTACCCTAGGTTTCGACCTAAGAATAATCATTAATTCTTGCAATTTTATTTTTTTCCTACAAAATCCTCACAATGGCAATGGTTACAATTTAAATCATTCTGACCATTTGGAACATTTTGACCACAATAGTCATTTAAGGTGATGGTGATGAACATTTTGATGAAGATCACAATGGTCATTTTCATCACATTGAATGTCCTTCTCATTTGTGTGCAAGAACCTTAGCAAAATTTCAGCTTGATAGAACTCACAAGACTAATAGAGAACACAACATTGGTTTGTATACCCATGGAAGTTCGATTAGGTGCAAATCACTATTGTCAACTCTTGCTCTCTTGGCTTTCCTCTTTCCATTGTGATCTTCATGTTGTGGCAACGTATAGGAAGCATTGAACCACAAAATGGAACAACGTAAAAGTTGATCAAAAGTCCAACCCAAATTGTCACATGGAACGTACCCTTTCCTCAACAATGTTTTTCATTGACCAATCATATGAAATGTATCTAATGGCAAAGTGATCAAGTCCATGCCCATTCTCCTTATTGTTTGGACAACATCGATCATGAGGTGGAAGTTGTGGCAATCAATAATTAGTAAATGCTTGTTTTTTGGAGACATGTTGCCATGTGTGCTTTGTATTGTTGCAATGAAGTGAAAAATCCATGTAAAAAACAAACATGCAATCATCCATGCACATAGCTACATAGCGATTGTAAAGCCATTCTCACATCATTTAATGTAATTGCATTTTAATTGTTTACTTTTTAAATGGAGGAGTTGGGAATTGAATTACCATGTGCATTAATGCAACAACCATTCTTTTTCATTTAGAATGATGGAATGCATTGATTTGGATCTAACATTGGCAATCACAAATGCACCACCAATATGACCAACCTACACATTAGACTCATCACAACTCCATATCCTATTTGCATCATAGTCATGTAAATTATAAACATGTTGCAAGTTGTTGTAAAATGTTGCAACACTAGTAAGGCATAGTCCTTTTGTGCACCCAACTTCAAGGCCTTGAGTTATACACAATGAAAGGTCTAGGTTGCCTTTCTTGAACCATCACAATCAACCCCAACTTGGGATTCCATTTTTGAAGGGTATCAACCTTTCTTGTGTGATTTCTACTACCTTTAACGTCATACCTACATCAAAGTGATGGGATGCCTTCTCCTTTGCATTTTCTTAATGTAGTCTACAAGTGCAACTTTTTATGCATTATCAAGCCTAATTTTCTTTTGCATCTAGTAAGTGTCACACCATACAAATGATTTTATAAGGAGGTGACAAGGATCCCCCCAAAATTGTGTTGTAAAAACGATTTCCAATTTGCTTTCAACAACCACCATTTCATGTTACAAGTTAACATCAAACTAATTACCATTTTTCTTTAAAGTTTTCTTTTGTGCATGTAGTTTAGTTGACTTTTGTTGTGGCACACACTCATTTGGTGCTTTTGAATTTTGGCAAAAATCTACACTTGAATCTTGTTGTGTAGCTTGTTGGTTCATTGCTTACACATTTCGATGGCCATCATGGTTGTCAAAACTTACGTATGGTGGATTGTTCGACTCCATCCAATTAGGTTGGAAGGTCATAAAAGGAGGGCTCTCTTTGTCATAGGTTCACTACTCACAAGATGCAAACATCGTGTTAATTTTCTTCATCTTCAATTTGTTGAAATGCATGTTCATTTTTAGTCTCATCATATTTGGTTTCAGATAGAAGCCTAAAATTTGGCATGTTATTTGTTTTGTAACATGCAACTTGTTCAATTTGTGGCATGTTGTTAAATTGTGATTCACAAGTTGCAGAGCTTGCAACTTCACATGCAACTTAATGTGTCTTTTTGATTATGTGAAAAATAATTACTAGACTTGAAATGGACAAGTGTTGTTTCTTTATGTGTTTCAAAAAATTCCACAATTAAAGTATTTATGTGCCAAAAGTGTGTTAGTCAAGGTTCAAAAACTAGCGATCAATCATTTTTAATAAAAACATGCATTAATTTTTTAAATAAACATTTGTCACCCTTATAGTAAAATGAATAAATGTGCTTGAAATGGTTAAGTATTCTCTTTATTCATGATTGAATGTTTGTTGTGATTGATTTAATCATGTTTTGAAAAATCACTAATTAGTTCAAACAAACAATTTAATATCATTTCGAAATAAATTAGAAGGTTGATTTTGTAATAACTTATTAAATTAGCAAATAAGTTGAGTTTATAATCCCAAACCATCAACATTGACGCACCCCCCCCCCCAAGCTCCTTAATGGACTCAAATGTGAGTCCAAACTGAAAACAACGAAAGAGCAAGGAGTTAGGGCACGTTCCCTAACTCACGACACTTTGAGAGGGGTAGAAGGGCATGCTAGGGCTCCGGGATGGGACTAGGAAGAGTGACAAGCATCAACTACTCACACGGACCTGCACAAAACCAACACAAGGTGGTTAGTACATAGTTGGAGCACTTTTGGTGCTAGGACGAGCCACGGGCAACTCAGACTCACAAGACTCACCATGGCCCAAACTTGGGGGAAGCCACCTCCTTCCCCCTTATAGTATATTTTGTGCCTCTCCATGAGGCCCACATCCAAATGACATTTTGTCCCGGGACTCCCAAATGGGAGTCTAAAAATTCCCAAAGTTGAGACTCCTATGATTTTAGGGGCCCATAACTTTGTGTGCAGACCTCAAATTGAGATGAGGTTTGAAGCAAAGTTGTAGCCCTCGTCGAGATCTTTTCAAAGGTATGTTGCACATCACCTGTACGCAAGGAAATCGGCTCGATTTGTGACTTTTAGTGTTCGGGAGTCAAATTGCCAATGTGACTCCCGGCCTTTCTTTTGGCCATAACTTGTGTTTCAAATGTCCAAATGGGTGATGCAAGCCCATTTTAGACATCTTCGTTTCAATAGCTTTCCAATGATATAAATAACTTTTCAAACTAATGGATTTTGACCCCTACAATTGCTCCCTGAAGATTCGAGAGTCCTTCAGGACTCCAACTCCCCAAGTGAGAGTTGCTTTGGGAGTGTGAGGGCTCATTTTCTCACACTCTCCTACACTCCCGGGAGTATAAAATGTGCCTCTTGGGTCTCCCTCTTGTTTCACCCTCTTGCAAGCCCTTGCCTTGGTCGTGAGCCTAAGGTTAGGGTTGCGACAAACATTCTTTCCCACATTTTTACCTTCTAATCCAAATAGCTATAATTATTTGGGTATGTGGGTCCACCTTCAACCTTAAATATGCCATTAACATGCATAATTATGATTAGTTAATTAGTTAGATTATTTTGTTTTATGTGATCCATCAAATGATTTAACAAACAAAAATAGTCGTGCACTTTACAACATTAACATTTTAAGGTTCATTTACCTTATGCTACACATGTGCCAAGTGCACTCTACCTATTAAAATTTCAAAGGAAACATCAGCACTTCACCCTATGAAGGTGAAATGTTTTTTTCACTTTCCCAATGGATTAATTGAATGAACTTCAAACTACCCACAATTTTTTTAAAAATTCAATTGTCCAACAATTGAATTTTTTAAAACCAAAACTCATAATTTTTTTGATTTTTTCTTTTTCAAAA
>Ga0209611_10006019_pt1 | contig 20089 bp, 16 predicted proteins | sample S1TSphgellanicum_3_FD_187693 | JGI IMG/M metagenome (GOLD analysis project Ga0209611, IMG submission 187693) | Host-associated microbial communities from peat moss isolated from Minnesota, USA - S1T2_Fc - Sphagnum magellanicum MG (SPAdes) (version 2) | ecosystem: Host-associated > Plants > Peat...
TTAAAAATTATTTCTTCCAGAGTTTGCAGTAACTCCTGCTCGTTATAAGGTTTGGAAAAATATGCTTGTGCTCCTAACTGCATAGCTAGTTGTCGGTGCTTACTACTGCTACGGGAAGTGAGCATAGCCACTGGGAGATCTTTCCTCTCAGGATCTGATTTCACCCGCTCTAATAGACTATAACCATCAAGACGGGGCATTTCAATATCGCAAACTACAGCCTGAACTTTCAAACCACTCTGAAGTTTTTCCCAGGCATCTTGACCGTCTTTAGCTTGTTCTACTTGGTATCCTCCCTTTTCTAGAGTCAGGGCTAGGTAACGGCGAACATTAATCGAGTCGTCTACGATGAGAATCGTGCCTTTCTGTTCCCTGCTGGGAGGGGTTGGTGGTTTCTGGTCCTGTGGTGCTAGGAATACTGTCTTCAACCTAGTCGATGGTAACTGATGATTTCTAGGGTTGAACTGGCTAGTACTGATCCAATATAGTAACTCATTAATATTAACTAGTGCTACTACCCGACCGCTACCGAGAATAGTACAATTACTGAAGCCCTTTGGCAATGGGATATTTCCCTCTACTTGGCGAATTGCCACTTCCTGTTCACCCCAGCAGCGGTCTACTTGTACTGCTGCTAACTGGTTCCCGTTTTTGATGATTAACACACTGCTAGCATTAATTGCTGGAGGAGTTTCTAACTCTGGGCTATCGTAGCGGATACAATTAAACTTAAAGTGGCTACCCAGGGGAGTCATCAGCAGTTTAGTGTCTTGAATTATCAGGTAATCCCTCCCATCTATTGAGGTCACCTGCTCGTTGGGGAGTAGAAAGACTTCAGCAACTACATCTGTGGGAAATGCTAGGAGCATTCTGTTACTTTCTACTAACAGAACGCGTGTAACTGAAAGTGTAAATGGTACAGACAGAGTAATGGTTGTACCAATGCCTAAGTGTGTATCTACTTTAATATCTCCCCGCATCAGCTTGAGGTTGTTGCGAACTACATCCATGCCGACACCACGACCAGATAAGGCAGTTACTTGGTCGGAGGTACTAAATCCTGGTTCAAAAATGATGGACAATAGTTCTTGTTCACTGGCATCGGCAAGGATAGAGGGATCAAACCCCATAGCCATGGCGCGGTGGCGGATTTTATCTAGGGAAATGCCTCGGCCATCATCACGGATTGTAATTATTGTGCAGTTACCATGATGGGCGGCGGTAATTTCAATCAAGCCTGGCTCTGGTTTACCTTGGGTACTACGGGTAACAGGATCTTCGATGCCATGATCGAAGGCATTCCGTAACAGATGCATTAAGGCTTCATTTAAAGGCTCTAAAATACTACGCTCAATTAAAGTGTCTCCACCCTCTATTTTCAGTTGGACGTTTTTGCCATATTCAACGTTAAGATCCCGCAAGGCTCTGGGAAATCGCTCCACAAGGTCGGAGAAAGGACGCATTCTGACTTGGGTCAGTTTTCTTTGTAACTGCTTTGATGTTTTGTTGAATTTCCTGGCAATTTGCTCTGTATCGTCAACGCTCAATTGAATATCAGTGGTAATTTCTTCTACTTGGACAATGGTTTCCAATAGTTCTTGAGACAGTTGGTTGAATTCCTGGTCACGGGGAGTACAAATATGCGGGGGGTGTGATGGGGTGATACTTTGAGAGTATGCTGTCCATAGTTCATGATTTTCTCGATCAAGAATTTGCACCCGTTGGCTAAGACTAAGAGCAAGTTTGCGTAATCTATCAAGTTGTAAGTTTAGCCCATTGCGCTGGATAATCAGTTCCCCAAATAGATCATTAATTTGTTCTAGTTGCTTGCTGGGAACTCGGACGGTATTTTCAGCAGGGGTAACTGGCTCAGTTTTCCGCTCTAAGGGGACCACTGGGAAGGAAACAGCTTTTAATTCTTCGGCAATCTCCCCCTTTGGGGACTCAACTTTGGGGAGGGTAGCTATGTTACCCAAGACGATTTGTGTCGGCAGGCTTTGGCGTTGGTTTGTGAGTACCAAAGCCTGCGATCGCCGCCATGCCTGCAATGCTAACTGGGCTATTTCCAGAGTGTGATCGGGGCTAGCTGTTTCTAGATGGTGGGTGACAGATTCACACAGCTGGGTAAATGCTGGTAGCTCGAGCATTTCCCCCAGACCACCTAACTCGCTTGCCATGGTTGCCACTTCTACTTGCAACGCTGCTGGGCTACTATTTGGCAACAAGGTTTCTAAATGCTGTAAATATTCTTCTACTTCGGTGCTAAACAGTAATGGGATAATATCTTGCCCATCTTCTGGTAATAGGACATCAGTAATGTCCTCTGGGGAGGGGCTACCCAAACGCCCATGCAGTTCAGCAAAAATTGGATAACAAAAAGTTGATAGCCACTGCTCCTCTAAGGTATTTCCTTCCAAAAGCAATTCCACAATCTGACGCAGCCAGTCAACTCCAGATAGCAGTAAACTTTGCAGATGGGTATCAATTTCTAAAGAATTTTTGCGGGTTTTTAATACTTTTAAGGAATCTTCCAGACGGTGAGCTAAATCACTTAGCACCCTAAATCCCATCATTGCCGCACCACCTTTAATGGAATGGGTAGCTCGGAGTGCAGCATTAATTTTCTCTAAATCGATGCGCTTGGTGGTGTCAATGTCCAGGAATACCCCTTCCAAGGTATTGACATAATCGGTAGCCTCTTCCAAAAACTGTATCTGGATTTCCAGTTCTTTTTGATTACTCATTGGTAGTTGGTAATTATTTAATTAACTTTGAATGTGCCAACAGTCTCCTGTAACTGGTGGGAGATCTCCACAGTTTGGCGTAAGGATTGGGAAATTCGGTGGGAAGAGTCGCTGGTGCGTTGGGAACTGGCGGCGATGTCTTTCATTAAGTGGCTAACAATTTGTGATGTTTCTACCTGGGATGCTGTGGCAGTGGAAATCGACTGTACTAGAGCATCAATTTGCCGCGAAACCTCTAAGATTTGACTCAAATTCTGTTTGGCATCCTCGACAATCTGCGTCCCTTCAACTACTTGAGTGGTTCCGATTTCCATCGCCTGGACTACTTCATTGGTTTCCCGCTGGATATTTTCGACAATTTGTTCTATTTCCTGGGTTGCTGCTGCGCTTCGGGCTGCTAGTTCTCCTACTTCTTCAGCGACTACGGCAAAACCTTGACCCTCTTCCCCGGCACGGGTAGCTTCAATACTAGCGTTAATCGCTAGCAGGTTGGTTTGAATGGCGATTTGGTTAATTAGGGACACAACACGAGAAATTTGTTGGGTAGATTCTCCCAACCGCCTGACTTTTTTGGCCGTTGCACCAACTGTCTGCCGCAGGGAGAGAATGTTTTGCACTGTTAGATCCATCGCCTGCCCACTCTTGGTGGCTGTCTGGGCTGCATGGTTAGCAATGAGGGCAGCTTTTTGAGCACTGTCGGCTACGGTTTGAATGGAATTGGTCATCTCATCAACAGCGTTGAGGGTGCGGTTGATTTCCGTGGCTTGGATTAGGGCCTCTTCTACTAGTTGCTGGATGGCACCTTCGTTGGTGCCGATCGCTTCATTGACTTGGGTGGCGGCTTGTTTAACTTGGGTAACAATGCCTCTGAGGCTTTCGACTATGGAGTTGAAGAAGTCAGCAACTATGCCAATCTCCCCTGGTGTAATATCGGTACGTACTGTTAGATCGCCTTTGGCTACACTTTCTACCTTATCCAACAGTTCTAAAATTGCTGATTTCTGTTTTGGTTCATCGGCAAAGTCATCAGCTGTGGTGCTCCTGATTCGGTCTAACCTTTCTAGTAGCTGGACTTTTTCTAGAGTTAAAAGCTGTAATTGGGTTGCTATCTGGTTAATATTTTGCTCCAGGGTCCCCAATTCATCTGCCGTGATTGTTTCTAGTCGGGTATCTAGTTCTCCCTGACTCAGTTTACCTAGGGCTGCGGTGATCTTGAGAATTGATCGGGTAATACCCTGCACTGACAAAAAGCCAATAGCTCCCCCAACCAGGGCCGTAATAGCTGTCCCAATGGCGATCGCCCACAGTAATTGTCTTTGTGCTTCCCATATCACTGCTGGATTTGTTGCTAGAATTATTTGCCAATTCAGATCTGGTAAACCTGGTAGCTTTTTCAATGGTTTGTAGCTCACCAATTCTCCAGTTAATATATCTAGCTTCTTTTGCCCCAGTAATTCTGGTTGTGAACTCAGGATGATTCTGCCTGAATCATCAAGTACATAGTAGTTGCTCTTGAGTGGGGGACTATTAATTACCGCTGCTAGTGATCTTAGTGGAATGCGGGTACGGATAACGGCAATAGTTGCATCAGTAGTTATATTTTTTACCTTTGCGGCTACGTAGATATTCACTCCATCTGGTTGACTAATGACGGGAGCATTTTTTCCTAGGGCATCTTGAATATATTTGCGGTTTTTTTCCGTACTCAGAGGTTCGCTGCTGGATTGAAGAATTAATCTACCCTGGAGATCGTAGACGGCAATACTATCGTATACATTGTAAGCTTTCACAACCCGATTTAATAGAGCTTGCTTTACTCCATTAGATGTGCTGAGGCTGATCTTGTCATCTGTCAAAAATTGAAGATTGGAAAGTACTTGAATATCCCCATAGCGGTTGAGTAAGAAGTTGTTAATATCTTCACTCAAGTTGATGACCGCTGTTTCTTGGGTCTGGGTAATTTGCTGAGTTATAGATTTATGATTCAGGAAATAGGCAATCACCCCTAGTAATAGTCCAGGTAGTGTGCCGATAGCAATAGCTAAAATTGTTGCCTTTGTATCCAAGCTGATTTGCTGAAAATTTCTCCCTAAGTAATTCTGGATTTTCTTGGAAGTTTTCGGGGCTGAGTTACTGAGTACTTTTCCTCGATTCTCCGTGACGGTATGGGAAGAAATCAGTTTATCACTTCTCTTAGCTGTGTCGGTCTTATTAAACATACAATTATTTTCCTAGAACATTAAAAATCATTGAGTTACCAAAACTGCTATAGCTATATTTCCTAATCACTGCGGAGAATAGGAGATTGCACAATTGTTTGAGCATTCAATACTAACAGTGTTTCTTGCTGTTGCCAGACACAACCACTTAAATAAGGAATTAAACTCACTGCTACTTGCCCCACTGGTGAACAAATATCATCGGCATTAAATTTAGTTGTACCTTTGATTTCTTGCACAACTAAACCTAAAAGCAGAGATTCTAATCGCAGCACAATTACATTGTATTCCCGCAGTCGATTATCTAGAGGTTCTAGATTTAGCATCCTCAGTAGATCAATTGCCCAAATTACACGACTACGCCAATTCATTAATCCTAAAAAGCAGTCAGGCATATTCGGCATTGAAGTCACAGACTCAACAGGTACAATCATTGCCTCTTGGATGTGTCTCATTGATAAGACAGCCGCAGTCTGTCTATTTATCTGAAACTTGAGATAACTACCTCCCAAATAATTCTCTGTTCCTGGCGAGGACGGCATAATTTCTGACCTATTCATTGATTTAAATCACTACTGATTTAATAGCCTGCAGAAGATATTCACGGGTGTAAGGTTTAGTTATGTAAGCATTAGCCCCTTGTTTCATCGCCCACAAACGGTCGATTTCCTGATTTTTGCAACTACAAATTACCACTGGCACTTTTTCTGTAATTGGGTTCCTTTTCAGATAACGACACAACTCAAATCCACTCATTTCCGGCATAATTACATCAGTGATAATTATATCTGGCTTCTGTAAGAATGCCCTTTCTAAGGCTTCCTTAGCTCTAGAAGTTTTAATTACATTGTATCCACCTTCTTGAAGATAATAGCTCATTAGTTCTAATTCACTAGGGGAATCTTCTACAATTAGAATTGTATTCAGGAAAGTTAAGCTCACCTTTGCATCTCCTAAAAATGTTTACTTCGGCAATTTTCCTCAACTAACCAATATGCTTAAACACTACTTTGAGTAAATCAGATTGTGTAAATGGCTTAGTTAAGTACCCTGAAGATCTGACTATTTTTGCTTTGGCTCTATCGATAAATCCACTTCTGCCAGTAACCATGATGATAGGTGTATACTTAAAAGCTGAATGCCTCCTTAATAAGGAACATAGCTCATAACCATCTAGATTTGGCATTTCAATATCTAGCAAAATCAAATCCGGCTTACTCCGCAGCACTTGTATTAAGGCTTTGACGGAATCGTTAATCATGACAACTGAAAATGTCTCTTCATCTAAAAAGTGCCTGATGGAATTTAAAACTGCTTGACTATCATCAATACAGGCAATTGTATATAAACGAGAAGGTGAATTATTTCTCCGCTCATAACTTGCACTATTTATAGGCAATTTTTGCCCAATTGGACGCGGTTTATTTGGAGGCAAAACTTGTAATTTTTCCCTGGCTGGAACCGAGGATAGGACGCTTTGCTGTTGACGTAGTTGGTTTAAGCACTGTTCAACTAGTAATCGCAAATCTAAGCGACAGAACTTTGGCAGTTCATCTAAGCAGTTTTCTGAAGTAAATTCATAGTTCCCTTCCCTGAGCACTAAAAATGACTCTAGGACTTCTTTTGCTAGTTCTTCTACCAAAATCCCAGCTTGCAGAGGGGTGATATATTCTTGATTAGTCAACCAACATATTGCTTGATAATCAGCGTAAGGGATTAATTGATTATCATTTTTTGGTTCAAACATCAGCCGCATTTGGGTGCGGGTTTCGTTGTTGAGACTAGATATTTGTTCATTTAAGCGTTTTAGGTGGCTGTCAAGGCGCTCAAACAGTTGATCTGAATAGGAGGCATAGGTTAGTCTGCCCTCCTCTAGATAGATTGACCAAGAAACTGTTTCAGTATAAACGTTTAAGCATCCTGTAGCACGGCGACTAGTTAGTTGTGCAAACAAAGATAGCGGATGTAATTTCTGGAACAACCTGTAGCTACCTATAGAAGTTGTGCTCATTTTGCTTTCACTTCAGCTAGATTAAATACACGTAAGCTAAATTTGTACCACAAACAAATATTAGACAATGTGTAGCCTGAAACACAAGCTTTTCCTTCGAGGTTTGTGATCATCTCCGAAAAAATCATAACTTTTTGTAAATTCCACTTACTAGTGCTGATATAGGCGGTTGGCAAAAAACCTATACCCTAGATCAGGTTACTCTTAAGTAACAGCAAACTGACTACAGTGATAGTACTGCTTTAGTGATTCCTTAATATAGAAGGGGAAGGGCAAAAGGGCAAGGGGAAAAGGAGCATTAAGCTGTATTCTCACTAGCAGTAGTAGTAAGCTTTACTTCATCCTAATCCAGTTTGATACATTTAGGCGGGCTGAGGTTTACAGGATTTGCGGGTAATAAGTAACCGAGCAGAAATATTTACAAACTAATATCTAGTCTGATCTAGACTGGATAAAGGATTCCAGCCCAGAGTTTGTGTAATTAATTCTGCTCAAGTACTTATAGTAGTCGCATTTGATTTTTGTCAGAAGACCGCACATCTCTACTTAAGAGCCTACGCAAATATTTTCAGTAATCTTATAGGAATCCGGTTTGATGGGTGAGAAAGGATCTGTGTGGGCTTCTTAACTGTTAACAGGAAAGCGGGGTAGAGGTATACGGAGTTTTTTTCAAAAATTAAATAGGACTCCTATCTCGGATGCTGATAATAAGCTGTTCAACATTTAAATTGCATAATTTGTGGGCTGAAACCTTTAACTGGCTTGGAGCGGTTGCGGAAATTAGAAGTGGAACAACTTAACATCGCAGGAGTACGGCAATTACAGAATAATGTAATGAAATATAAAGCTGATGTGAATAAACGTAAATATTTGTAGGTCTAACAGTAAGTTATATTCTAGGATTGACAATTATCAACAAGTACTAACGCCACTCTAGGATTAATTTAAGCTAAAAAAGTCAATCCATGAGGATTTTAAATTGGCAATTTTAGACTTGTAAAACCCACAATCAATTTTAGATTTGTTCCACCCACTGAAGTTGGGGCACGAAATCGTTTTTGGATAAATATATGCAATCTCTTCTCCTTAAGACGCATCACCACAGGGTAGGGGTTCAGAACTTGCCCATGGAGCGATGAAGAAGCGGGGGAAAACAGGCTAATTCTAATCTACAATCCGAAATCTGTTGATTTTCATTTTGAAACACGTTTTATGAACAAATATTTAATGAAAACTATAATTTATAAGGACTGGAAGATTGATATATATCAGTGGCTAGGGTTTGCAAGGAAGAGGTTTGAAGTTATTTGCCAAAGTCCCAATGGCACAAACTTAGACTACTCCAGAATTTCTCTGCGATGCTGGTTCAAAGAAGAATTTGCCATTGAGGACGCTCAGGAATTTATTGACTTAGTTATTAAGCAACAAAGTACGAATTCCATATCAGGAGTAAACTGGGAGTTGTTTGATTTACCTAAAACTAAATTCTTTGGTTTTTCATCAATAAATTGTAAGGATTCATGACCCTGTGGTATAGGGCAAAAAATATATTTTCCGACTCCAGCAAGAACAGCAAGGGAGCCTTTCTTCGGTGAAGGAAATCTATCCCTTACCCTTTCCTCTATTAATCCAGAATTTTAGGGCCAAAATACTGATCCATTAGCGTGGGGACTTGGACAGTATGAATCTGACTGTGACGAGTTTTATTTGGCATAACTAAATTAGGTCCGGCTTTGCAGTTTTTCATACAGCCAGTAGCTTTAATAGTTACTTTATCTTCCAACCCGCGATCGCTCAATGCCGCTTCTAAGGCTTGACATACAGCTATAGCGCCGCGTTTCTGACAATCTGACTTTTGACAGACCAGGATTGTACTTTTGGGTTTACTATTCACCAAAGGTTCAGTCCCCCGCAGTGCCATCACTCGTTCTGCTTTTAGCTTGACTTTACCTGTTTTTAACTCATACTTTTTGCTCCCTACTACTTGTAGCCAGGTCCCAGGGGGTAGTCGGAGATCAAATGCCGCCTGTAAATTCTTCGCTAGCTTAACATACAGTTCCCCTTCAGCGGTTTCTAGCAGTAAGCCTTTGAGTTTATAACCGTCTTTAATCACAAAATCTAAGAATCTCCCCTCAAGACAAAACTCTGACACTTCTGTCATCTCGAACACGTCCATATTTTCAACCCCTAAAAATAACTATTAATTAACATTTTCAGTGGCGACTCCGCCAGCAGTACTCAAGAGTCACAATCAGGTCCTGACGCGAAGCCGTAAACTGCCGCATCACACTCCAAAGTTGTACAGCAGCAGTCAGGTTATCAACTGCCACCTTTAATGGCTGGTCAACTTCACACCAGCAGGGAATATCTAGCTCCTGTAGGCGTTGATAAACTTGCCAACGGTCTGCCCAATTGACCTCAACAATATGTCTTATCTGTGTTTCCGAACCCAACGATTTCAAGAGATTACCCTCCAAGTGCAATAGCTTTGCATTAAATCCCCGCCTCGATTCGTTTAAATTTCTAGCTTAAAGGCATTTAGTCTTTATTAACTAGAATACATTAAATGCAAATAATTGTCATTAGGTTCACAAAATTATCTATGGGAAAACCAGGGAGTATGCAGATTGGATCACTTTTGTCAATGGTAATAGTAATATATTCCTAATAGGAGTCAAGAAAAGACATCTAACCGTTAAAAATTCAAAAGTCTGTGATGTTTGAGCAACTTGCTTTCATTTTTAAAGTGTTAAGATGTAAAGACTAAGCGGTTAAAAGTTATAACTGCTCAAAAGCGAGGAGAACAATGTCTGACACGCAAACAGCGTTACATAATTTTGGTCAGGTTTATGACAATCCTGTACTACTAGATCACAGTGTAACCGCCCCAGTTGTTGAAGGGTTTAATGTTGTTTTAGCTAGTTTTCAGGCACTGTATTTACAGTACCAAAAACATCATTTTGTAGTTGAAGGCGCAGAATTTTACTCATTACATGAGTTTTTTCATGAAAGCTACCAAGAAGTTCAAGATCATATTCATGAGATTGGAGAACGCTTGAATGGATTGGGTGGCGTACCAGCTGCTACCTTCCACAAATTAGCGGAATTAACCTGTTTTGAACCAGAAGCAGATGGAGCCTTTTCCTCTCGGAAGATGGTAGAAAATGACCTCCTAGCGGAACAAGCATTGATTAGTACAATTCGGCGTCAAGCTTCTCAAGCCGAGAGTTTAGGCGATCGCGGTACACGCTATCTCTATGAAAAAATCCTGTTAAAAACCGAGGAACGGGCTTATCATTTGACACACTTCCTAGCTAAAGATAGCTTAACGTTGGGGTTTGTTCAACCTGCTCTCTAGATAAAGGAAAAATGGCAGCAAGTACTATTCCCACTTGTCTGCTATTTTTCACCAGCAAAATTTGGATTTTCTGTAACTAGTTACGGCAAGAACTGCCACTTATTGAGAATCACATTGGCTGAAAGTGTTAATCATTAAAACTCCCTTATTTTTTGGTTTATTAGTCCATAAATACAGTAAATAACCCTCACATAATTTTCAACCTTGATTTACGATTTTCTATGCCAGCAGAGTACTGTAGGCGCTAAAACCATAAGCAAAAATTGATTTTTGCTCTACTGATGGTCTAAGACTTCTATTGAGTTTTTTCGCCAAAGGTATGGTGACTCCTTTGATTGTTTCTGGCAAGATGGCATATTCTGCTGTTGGTTCCACAGTGTATTGAGGACACTTGGCTTTCATCCCAGCAGTAGTAAACATTTCTTCAATTTCACTAGTTGAATACTGTTTAAGATAAACTGGGTTCCTACTAAATATGTTCAATCTTCTAACAAAGTTATGGATGACATGAGCAGGACAATATTTGTTATGAAAGGAATGATTGAAAACGAAAATTCCACCAGGTTTGAGAACACGAGCAGTTTCGGCTAAGAGTGTTCTTAACTGTGCATCTGGTATGTGCATAAAAACACAGTTAGAAATTACCAAGTCTACAGAATTATCTTCTAGCGGCAGTGTTTCAGCAGAATTGCAAATTAAATTAAATTCAGCCCCCGGTAAAAAATCAAATTCTTGCTTAACCTTAATTAACCGACGTAATAACGGTTCAGAAATATCAATACCATAATATTTATGGCAACGGAGATTTTTATCTTTAGAAAGATGCAAAGGAACACGACCGTAACCACAACCAAACTCTAGCAGAGTATCAACAGATTTATTTATGGGGAACTGATTCCAAGTACCTCCCGGCTTGCCAGTTAGTAGAGTATAGTCTTGTTTAATGGGCGATGTTTCCGTAACTTGCTCAATTTTTTGAGAACCGTAATATGTTTTCCCAATTTTGTCCCATGTTTGTTTGTGTTTAGTTTTGCTTAACTGTGAATAGTCCTGAGGAAAATAAATTCCATCTCTCAGTTCAAAGCTATCTAAATTGGCTGATAGACTCATAGGGTCATTCCTGCATAGAATATTAGTTAAATACAGTCATTGAGAATGGTGTATTGCTGATAACTCAGCATTTACCGTAGGTACTTTGAATTGCCGACCTCTCCCCATTTTGAGTTTGGTCGCAAGGGTCAAAACTGGCCTAAGTGTCAAACCAACTGTATCTCTACTTTTGACATTGGTAATATAATAGTCCTCATCCGTCAATAGCAGGCCCACACTCCTGAAATTCAGCTTACAAAGAAAGGCTCCAGGGCAGGAGGCAGTCCCAATGAAAAAATTTTCACCGTCAAGTATGTAAGTAGCGTTTTTTCTGTTCCCTGTTCCCTACTTACAAGTTAGAGGGCAGGAGAGAAGAAAAAGTATAGATAAAAACTTTAGTTCTGGGTCCAGAGCTTAGTTCACAAAAAGAATTGGCTCGAGACTGCTGGCAGCGAGATCCAAAGCGTCCTGACTTCAATCCCACTCTTTTAAGGGTGGGTTGCTTGAGCAAGAACTGCCTCCTGAACATTGCCCAATACAACCAGTCCTCTTTACTTCCTATGCTGAAGTTTACCCAAATTATTTTTACTTGTTTACTTTTAAACTTTGCCTTTACTGCCAAATTAGTCAAAGCTGCAACTACAGCCAGCGACTATAGACAATTAGGACTTTTCTATCGTCAACAAGGTAGATATTCCCCAGCTATTGAGGCAATGCAAGAATCGGTAGTACTTGACCCTAAAAATATTATGGGACGAGTGAATTTAGGCTGGACATTACACCTAGCGGGGAGGGAGGAAGATGCAGCAACAACCCTGTTGCAAGTAATATATCAAAAACCTTTATTTGTCCCAGCTTATAATGCTTTAGGAATTGTTTATCTAGTTGAGGGGAATTTGCCAGCGGCAGTGATAGTTCACACCTGGGCCGCTATTCTCAAACCAGATGATGAAATTGCTTACTACAACCTAAGTTTAGCACTACATCGACTGCAAATTTATAAAACAGCAATTATCTGTGCCAACCGTGCAGCCATCCTAGAACCACACAATCCACATCCCATAGTTGCTAGTGCAATTGCCTACTGGGATCTTGGCGATCAAAAGATGGCTAAACGAGTCTATGCCAAAGCTATTAATTTAGACTCGAGGTATCGCGATCGCTCTTTTTTAACCAATCTCCGCCAAGCTGCATTTAGCTCCAGCCAAATTCAAACAGTTGACATAATTGCTTCAAAAGTAATCTCTACAAGCTTACAATAGATTTACAGCCAACTTGCTTATGGTTATGAAGTATCGGATCTGCCAACTTGAGGCAACACCAGAATGGCTTACAAAAGAGTCAATCGACTACATTGTCGAGTGTTTGGAGTTTTGCTCTAATGCCGAAATGCTGGCAGATCTCAGAGCTATTTTCCCCCGACAAGCCTTACGTACAGCAAGTGTACGTGTAAACGCTGCTCAACGGCAACGAATCGTGGTTTGGTTGCAGGAGTTAAATAGTGAGATGGCAGCTTGATACTCTCGGAAGTTTAGAGCGCGGCTGAAGTCCTGTGTGGTTTACAGTTGGGTACTGGACAATTTCTAGTGACAACAGGAAGATATGCTGTCTAAAGTAAGTTCTAGCAATTCCACCTTGATCACTGCCCTTGGTAGTAGAGCTTCGGGTAATGGGCAGTTTGATGACCCTGTGAATATGGCTGTAAATTCTCAAAGCAGTGTCTATGTTACTGACTTGAATCACAGTCAAGAAGAATTCTCCCTACCCCCTACCTTATTAACACTAGCTAATCTTAGTAAAAGTGTATACTACTCAGTCACAAACCCTGTGGGTAGGGGATACCAGGACTCTAGTGGTACTTATACCTTCAAAATAGATAACTTTAGTGCTCCTATTTCCCAAATATCCAAGGAATTCAGAGCCGCAGAATACATAAATGTAGCTGATCCCCATGAAATAGTAATTGCCTTTCGGGGTACAGATTTAAATGACTCCACAGCAACAACAATTAAAAATCTTGTTACCGATATCTCATTTTTAGGGAAAACACCCAATCAACAATTAATCTCTTATATGCAGGAAGCAGTGGCATTCCTACAGTATATTGAGCAACAGAATTCCGGAGGAACTATTACATTAACTGGACATTCTCTAGGGGGAGCGATCGCCCAGATTTTAGGAGCAGCATCAGGACTAACAACAGATGTTTTTAATGCACCTGGAGCGGGACAGCTTTATAGTTCATTGTTACCATATCTTCAACCGGTAGTTAACAACGACGGTAACCAGAATAACACAAACTACAGGATATATGGTGATCAAGTTTCACTAACAGGTACAGCGATGGGGACAGAGATTACGTTGCCTGCCACACCTGCTGCCACATATTCATTTAGCGATTTTAGTCTGATTGACGCAGTGCCAATCTTCCAAGCTCACAATATAAATACGGTAATTACCCAAATTGGCAACCTCCAAGCTGGTGTGATCAGTCCAGTATCTAGTGCTGGAGAGATTAGTCTGGCGCCATTGCTTGAACCTCTAGTTAATCTGACCATAACACAGCCAATAATCAATTTTATTGACGCACCACTGAAAACCTCCTTCACTTTAGGGACCATTGTTGACGGTATAGAATTTCAGCCCCTAGATATCAACAACAATGGTACCTTCGACTTTGGACAGAGCTTTAACACTCTTTTTGATACCTTAGAAGCTGATGAGGCCCCATACGTACTAATCTGAACCTAAATTCAACAACTTTGCCATTGCTAGCCGTTGCAGTTTTCCAGTGGCGCCACGGGGTAGTTGTTCGAGAATGTGAATTTCCTTGGGGACTTTAAAATCTGCCAGCATTGTTGAACAGTGTTGTACCAGTTCTTGGGTAGTGACTTCTGCTTTGAGGACCACAGCTGCGTGAATCTCTTCTCCCAAAGATTTGTGGGGGACGGCAAAGGCTAGGGCTTCCGTGACAGCAGGATGACGCAGCAGCACATCATCTACTTCTAATGGTGAAATTTTCTCCCCTCCCCGATTAATCAGTTCCTTCATCCGTCCGGTCAGTTGGAGATAGCCATCTGGATCTAGTCTGCCCTGGTCACCAGTGCGAAACCAGCCGTTAACAAAGGCAGTGGCATCAGCTTCCGGGTTATTTTCGTAACCATCAATCACATTAGCTCCCTTCACTACCACCTCACCCAAACTCCCTGGGGATAATAGATTTCCTTCACTGTCCATAATGCCTACGTCAACCCCAAAACCATAGCCAACAGTACCAAGTTTTCTCACCTTTGGTGGTAGGGGGTTGGTTGTCATGAGATGAGAAGCTTCGGTCATGCTGTAGGATTCCAGCACAGCAGCTTTCAAAGTTGTCTCAATCTGTTCAATAATAATCGGTGGCATTGGCGCACTACTGGAGCGAATGAACCGGAAAGGGTGAGTTTGAACAATCTCCTGATTGCGGCTAGCCCGTGCCAAAATTGTCTGGTGCATGGTAGGGGCTGCGGAGTACCAGGTCGGTTTGTAGGTTTCCACCAGTTTCCAAAATTCTAGAGCATTAAAACCATTGGGACAAACTAGAGTCCCCCCAGATGCCAAGGTTGCCAGTAAACACCCTACCAGTCCGTGGATGTGAAATAGGGGCATGATGCAGAGTGTGGTGTCAGTGGGGGATAGGGAGTAGGCACCAATAATATTCTGGGTGGAGGCAATTAGGTGACGATGGCGGATAGGTACACGTTTAGGACGGCTGGTGGTCCCACTGGTGTGGAGTATCATCGCCACATCTTCGGCGTTGGGTGTGGTAGGATTTCCCGACGCTTTTGATGCTGATTCAAAGCTTAAGGTACCATTGGGGTTGACTTTGGCGTTAATCAAGATCATCTTCGGTGTCGCTGCACTCATAGCTGCTTCTGGTCCACCTGCCAAGGTAATTAGGGCTTTAGCTTGGATATCTTCGTAGTAAAAGGCAAATTCCTCTGGTTTGTATTTAGGATTTAGGGGGGCAGCAGTACCACATAGGGCAGCAGCCATAAAGGTAATGGCCATGGGGGCACCATTAGTCATGGCAATGGCTAGGCGATCGCCCTGTTGCAACCCAAAGCTGTTAAGTTGGGACACCAGTGCCATTACATTCTCCCGTAACTGTTGATAAGTTAGTGATGCGGCTCCAGGTGTGACTAAGGCTAGATGATTGTCTTCCCCTGCCAGCAAATCAAATAGATTCATTTTTTTTGTTAGTTAAAGCTAAAATCGAGCAAGCAATTTGGTTGGATTTAGATGTGTCTATTGCTACTGAATATCAGGTAAACCAAATCAAGACAATATGAATCGTCGTCATTTTCTTCAGTATGCCACTTTTGCGGGATCTAGCTTGGCTTTCACTAGTTGCATTGCCAAGAGCAGGTCGAGTTTACAAATAGCTCCCTCCCCCACAGCATCACCAATGGTAGCCAATAAACCGCTGAAGGTAGGGTTAGTTTATTTGGGAACTTTAGGTGATTCTGGCTGGAATTACACCCATGATTTAGGCCGTCAACAGATGGAAGTCAATCTTCAAACTCATATCAAGACTACTTTTATCGAAAACCTGAAGTCAGGTGCTGAGGCTGAGAGAGCGATTCGTCAACTAGCTGAGGATGGTAACAGGTTAATTTTTGTCACTGACCCTAGCTTTACTAACTCGACCCTGAAAGTTGCCCAGGATTTTCCCCAGGTTGCCTTTGAACAGTGCAGAGGACACAAAGTAGCTGCCAATGTGGGCATCTATAAGGGACGGGATGAAGAACCGCGATATTTAACAGGGATGATTGCCGGCAAGATGACAAAATCTAACCTCGTTGGTTTTGTTGCTACCTATCCGACTCCAGAGGTGATTCGTAGCATATGTGCATTTACCCAGGGATTACGATCTACCAACACCCTGGCAAAGGTGAAGGTCTCATGGGTGCATAGTGGAGATACTCCAAATTGGGAAAGGGACGCAGTACAAGGTTTAGTTAAATTCGGGGCTGATGTGTTATCCCAAGATACTAACTCTGCGGCAGTTATCCAACTGGCAGAGGAAAAGGGAATTTATGTTTTTGGCTACAACAGTGATACTGATGGGGCTAGCCAGACAACCTATCTCACTTCGGTAGTTGACAAGTGGGGACAATTTTATACAGACCAAGCCTTAGCCGTGATGAACGGTACCTGGAAAGGGGAGAATGTTTGGGGAGGTATTGGTAAAGGAATGGTAGATATCTCCCCAATCAATCAATTAGTACCACCAGAGGTCCAGCAATTAGTGAATGCAAAGCGTCAAGATTTTATTCAAGGCACAGCCCATCCTTTTGATGGTCCGATTAGAGATCAAAAGGGTGTGATGCGCGTCCCCAAGGGTAGGGTACTAGATGATCAAGGGCAATTGGCTATGAATTGGTATGTTCAAGGGGTTGAGGGGACAGTTCCCAAGGGAGTATCGCACAGATTAAAAGCTCACCATCATTTGAAGTCTGCTGTGATTCAATAGACATCTCCGATAATTAATATCTGCGTCTTGCTGCATCAGGGTTTCAGGCTCATTTTCGGAGATGTCTATTGGTGATGAGTTAGTTAGGAGCAGGTTTTAAGTGTTTGTTTAGAGTTCTTCCTAATCTAAAATCCAAAATCCAAAATCCAAAATTGAGTGACTGTTCTCTTCTCAATCCAAAATCCAAAATCCAAAATTGATAGAGCGACGATAGAAGTTAGTTAACCAACAAAGCGATCGCTCCGATGCCTAAAACTCTGAATGTTTCTAATATTCTCCAGTGAACGTTGGTAATCATTCTGTTGACCCTGTTGCTGAAAAAGGTTGGCAGCTTTTTGGAAGTCGGCTATTGCCCCCTGCTGATCTCCTAATTTATAACGGGCAAGTCCCCGGTTGTTGTAGGCTGGGGCAAAGTTAGGGTTAATCTTGAGAGCGTGGTTGTAATCAGCTATTGCCCCCTGCTGATCTCCTAATTTATAACGGGCAAATCCCCGGTTGTTGTAGGCTTTGGCATCGTTAGGGTTAATCTGGAGAGCGTGGTTGTAATCAGCTATTGCCCCCTGCTTATCTCCTAATTCAGAACGGGCAGTTCCCCGGTTGTAATAGGCTTTGGCATCGTTAGGGTTAATCTGGAGAGCGTGGTTGTAGTCAGCTATTGCCCCCTGCTTATCTCCCGACTGATAACGGGCAAGTCCCCGGTTGTTGTAAGCTTTGGCATCGTTAGGGTTAATCTGGAGAGCGTGGTTGTAATCAGCTATTGCTCCCTGCCTATCTCCTAAATCATCACGAGCGCTTCCCCGGTTGTAGTAGGCTTGGGCAAAGTTAGGGTTAATCTGGAGAGCGTGGTTGTAATCAGCTATTGCTCCCTGCCTATCTCCTAAATCATCACGAGCGCTTCCCCGGTTGTAGTAGGCTTGGGCAAAGTTAGGGTTAATCTGGAGAGCGTGGTTGTAATCAGCTATTGCCCCCTGCTTATCTCCTAATTCAGAACGGGCAAGTCCCCGGTTGTTGTAGGCTTGGGCAAAGTTAGGGTTAATCTGGAGAGCGTGGTTGTAGTCAGCTATTGCCCCCTGCTTATCTCCCGACTGATAATGGGCAAGTCCTCGGTTGTTGTAAGCTTTGGCATCGTTAGGTTCATCGCTGGCAATCACCTCCGGGGAAATAGAAGCTACTGCTTTGTGTGGATGAACGACTACCACCGCTGCACTGAGTAAGGCTATTGGCAACCCATAAGTAAATTTTCTCATATTTTTGATTATAAAACTTGTGTTTCTCCATACTAACAAGTTAAGTCATAAAACACTCAGTATGTAACTTTTCTCAACAATAGGAACCTAGTACTATCACATAGGGAGTGATGGAATTTTGTTGGAGCATTTCAACAACCGGGACCAATACTCCCTAAACCTCTAAGGAAAGGGAGGTGGACACTTAGTGGAGTGGGTTGGAAGAAGACATACCCCAGATTAAGGGTTGTATTTCCCCACCTACCGCAACGACCTAAATATCACCCTGTCCATGCTCAAATGGAAACCATGTGATGGCAAACCATATATTTGGCGTTGCTGAATCATCAGATGGTTTTGCCATACATAAAATCAAGCATCAATTGTTCCAGCGGTCAATTCATCTGGTAAATATGCAATGCCAAAGGAGTACAAGGTGATGTATCTTATACTAAGAGACTGATATATGGGGAATTAGTCTCATAAATTGGTGAAGGTATTGTGAAATAAATTCTGAACTACCCCACAGATAAATCTGGGGGGTTCCAACTTACTACGTAAGTTTCGTATACCCGTCGTGGTTCCGACTCCTCACGCGCTATTGGATTACTGGACATCCGCTCTATCCCACTCCGAGAAGTAGGAGACTTTGAACTAGTCGCAGTGCTCGCAGATTGTTTTGACCCACATTGCCAACCGTCCAGCAAGGATTGTTCCATCCCTAACCAACCATCTCTGGCTGATTGGATTGACAACGTTTCTGTTGTAATTGAAAACTTGACGGGGCTTTAAACCCGATGGATCTACCAAATATCTTTTGCCAGCCCTTAACTGAAACTTTCTCGGCTTTAATGTTCTTGCCGAGGGTTAAGGTTTGATTGACCAGCCGACCATGCAAAGATTTCCGGTGTGCTGCTTGTCTGCGTTCAATTTCTCGTTTCTTAGCTGATGTTTTCTGGTAACGATGGGAGCGATACCACCGTTTACTAACGCCAGTCGCTTCAAGCCGGGGAACCCGTCCAACGCGCTGGCTCCCTTTTTTGATTGTGCCATTAGAGTTAAAGTTATCTGGATTTCCAGCGCGACGCTGCCTATCCATTTTCCGCTGTAGCCTTCTAATCTTTTTCTGTTTTGAGGCCAGTTCCGGGACAAATGGAGTCCAGATCGTTTTTCTATCCCCTACTATTGCTACAGTTGAGACACCAAGATCAATTCCAACAATTCCATTGTTGATGATATTGCTCGGTTTCTGGTATGGCAATCCTTCACAAACTAATTGTGCAAACCAATAAACCTTTTGATTAATTACTCGACGGACTAGCCGGACGTATTTAACCTTTGAGTTTAAACCATGCAAGATTACTGGATCATTGTTGATAATAGCCTGTAATTTTACTCCAGACCATTCAACACAATCCCCAGTCCAGCGAATTCCTTGCTTATTGGTTTTACCTTCCAGTGAGGTAAAGCTTCCTTTCTGCTTAAATCTCACCTTTTTAGCTTTACCAAAGCAAACTCTTTCTAAGGATTTAAATGCCCTAGTCGCTATTTTCTGAATGGTGTTCGCATCTAGATGAGATTTAATCCAATCACTAGCTATAGCTGTTTGATTGGCAAAGGATTGTAAATCATATTCGGTGAATCGATAAGCCTCTTTCGCTTTACTGAAAGCCGTAGAGCGCGCTTTCTTCTCAGCCCTGGGAATGGTTTTGGCTTCTTGGTAAAGCTCGGAATTGCGGACTAAATCTAGCCTGGTCTTGATTTCGGTTACAAAGCTTGGTGTTCTTCTTACTGCCAAAATTAATCACCCCCTTGTTGTTTAATTATATCTCTCTATTCTATACCAAGAAAAGCTTGACGGCGAATAAATTCGCCTGCGCCTTATCCCCATAGATGAATCTAGGGGCTACCTCGGCGCGAATAACTTGGT
>Ga0209611_10006021_pt1 | contig 20084 bp, 9 predicted proteins | sample S1TSphgellanicum_3_FD_187693 | JGI IMG/M metagenome (GOLD analysis project Ga0209611, IMG submission 187693) | Host-associated microbial communities from peat moss isolated from Minnesota, USA - S1T2_Fc - Sphagnum magellanicum MG (SPAdes) (version 2) | ecosystem: Host-associated > Plants > Peat...
CATTTTGATTGGTGGAAAGGGTGGTCATTTTGACTATCAAATTTCTACCAGATAAAATAATTCACTTTTAAAAGATTTTTGAAAGTAATATTAAATTGTGATAGGTAGTTAGCTAATAGTAAAATTGGAACTACTAACTCCTACTCCTCCTAGGTGGCAAGGTGAATCACTTTTAGTGTCACAAAGTAATTTTTTGCAAAATGTCATGCATTTACATGTTATTAACATGCCATAAAATCACCAATATGCCAAACCATACACACATGCAACAATGTTCACATTACATGTGCACATGTACATTGTCCAATAAAACAAGTTTTTAGGTTACCAAACAATTAAAAATAAGATAAACACAACACATATGCATGCAAATATTAGGATGGAATGATTCATTCTTCATCCAACTTGAAAGAAAAAAAATCATATCATCACATCAAATTGTTTATTTTGAAAATCCTTTTAAAACAACATGAAATATTGTTTCCAGGGACAAAACCTTAAAACTTATCAAATGTAAAAGCAACAAGAAGTGGTCATACAATGCAAACATTATTTGATATCCTTGATGATATTCCAATAATCATTAAATGTGCAACAATTCCCAACTCCAAGACCTAAATATTTTGCAATGGAAAAACACCAAATTAATTGAAAGTTACACTTGAAGAATTTATATCCATAAATGTCCAACCCTAACAAAATCATGAAGAATTAGAAGCAATATGCCATAAAAGAAGCCTAGAGGATTGGAAATTCAAGGTGCAATATAACAAGTTTACCTAGTGTTCAATAATCACATGTCTAATCCATGTTAAGCCTTCACCTAATATAAACCATGAATGACCAACATGCCTATATGCACATGCTTGTGGGTGACATTTGCACATCCATGGTGGCATTTTGAATGGTTATGGGCGGGCAACTACATGGGCATGCATCCCCAAAATTTGTAACTACCCTCCATTATTTTGATGTTTTCTACAAAACTTTCTCCATCAATTTCATGCTAACAAATGCAACATATTAAAATTTTCAACTAACATTGGAAACTAATGTGACTTACATTATTAGTTTTGTGCAAACCTTTCTTATTGTTTTAAGGTGCAACTTTAGCCCCCACCTATTATAGAATTAATCCACTAATAATTGCTTGTAAAAAGAAGCTCCTAGTCTTAGCCAATATCAAGTTTTAGCATTTAATTTGTTGTAATATATTACCACAATTGACAATCTAGGTCAATCCATCCTACTAGACTTTTACTTTGATGTGGATGAATTAAATGTATTTAGCAAAAAACATTGAACAACCGGCTACACATAAGCTTCAAACATGGCTACTTCTTTCATTCCTCATTTTCAATGTAATGGATGTGTTGATGTTTTGATAATTAGTACTTCAAAGAGACTATAGTTCATATGACCTTGCTTGGTATAAATGTGGCCACTTTAAGGTGAAAACATAATCAAACAAATCACCTAAGTGGGTGGACATTGTTAAAATTTTATTGTTTTGTTTTTGAAAAACCACAAAGGAAACACAATAATTTGGATTGTCAATATTACTTAAAATACATTTCATTATTTGCCAAGTTTCAATGCTCAAAATTTGGTGCAAGTAAAAAATCATTTTGCATGTTTAAAACATTTAACCTTTTGGAGTGGATGATTGTTATTTTTTCAAATGTCTTTTTTTCTTATCAAATATGTAGAAGTTCATGATATTATAGGTGAGGAATTTGATGATAGAGAAGGATTTTCTATGGAAAGGGAATAACTTGGCATTATTTTTCTTTTTGCATTGACATAGATTTGTTGATTTGCATTTTTTTTTGACAAATTTTTTATGATTTAGTGCATTTTGCATGCAACTTATGCATACATAGAAACTAAATGTTAGTTTATGCCATTTGATATTCTAAAAACCAATGACATGTGAAGGTTTTCCAAAAGATCTACTGAATTTTTTAATTTCAAGTTTACTTCAAAGTTTGTATTGATTCGTGTAAATATTGTCTTGTTACAAATTCAAATTTTGTTCTGTTAATTACGCAAAAAATATAAAACATTAACAATAAACATAATGTTTGTTTGTACATGCAATATTTGCATATGGGTATTTCATATTACATTTTATAATGTTTTTGCTTTGTAATACATGCATCAACCTCTCAAATTTTTCATTAATTTTTTTAGTCAAGATTGCAATACTCACATCCAAAATCATTAAACTACATGTTGCAACATTGCCACCTCACAATACTCACATTGTGTTCCCAAGCTTTTCATTGGGTTTTTTGGCCAACTTATGCAATACCTTCATATGGGTCTTAAAATGTCCACTATTGTATTAACCAACTATGTAATATTTATATACTTACATGTTTTCCCAATTCAAAATTTGCATTGTCATGGTTGACATGTGGTTTTGGCATAATACTTATGCATGTATTACATTTTGATGTCAAGGGTTCACCTAATGTAAGTTTGGACCAACAAATGGTAGTTTTTGGCATGACCCCTAATGTGAGTATTGCATATTAAGTAAGTAATACAACTTGCAATACCAATAGTTCATAATTATTTTAGATGTAAATATTACATATTGGGTAATTAATACAATTCCTTAATAATAAATGAAGGTATTTCTTTTGTAATTTAAGATGGGTTAACAAAATTTATCCATTTGAAATGGGTATTGTAAATCATTTCAAAAGTGAATTGAAATTTTTTATTCAACCTTAAATGCATTTTGGAATGCAAATAATCATCACTTTCCATGGTACTTTTAAGATTATTTTGTGTGTGAACAATACAAACAAGGTAGTGATTTAACCAAAAAAATTAAATTAAATTTATTGAAAGGTAGAAATTTAATTTAAAAAATATTGATATTGCCAAAAGATGAATGTTTAACAAATAAATTAAAAAGCATTACTAAAAGATGGAACTTGAATCAAGAAAATATATTAATTTTGTTAAAATATAAAAGTTTAACCAAAAAAAAATATTAATTTTGCCAAGAGATAAAAGTTTCACCAAAAATAAGTTTTGCTAATAGATAATGATTTTGCGAAAAAACAAAAAACAAGTTTTCAGAAAAAATAAAAATAAAAAACTGAAAAAGAAACTCGCCTAACAAACTCCCAAGCTTTGTTATATTATCATAACAAGTTTTGTTGTTCCAAAGCCGCTTTCACATTGCATTGTGATCTTGTTTCAAATGAAAACTCCCTACCCCTTATAACAAGTTACAATCTTTTTTCAAATCTCTTTCTTGTCCTTAAGTGAAGCTTCCAACGCACATTCCCTCACTCTCTTAAATTTTTTTCTTGGACTAGTTTTTTCCAAACTAAAAGTCCAAGCACACATAAAAGAGAAAAAAAACAACAAAATAAAATGAAGAGGGATAAGGAAGAAGAGGATAGGAAGCCAAGGGAAAAATAAGCAAAAACAAAAAAAGAAATGAAAGCTTGGCAACTCTGTCCTGCCCGAACGGGATAAGAAACAGTTGCTCATGTATTTCTGTTTCTAGCAAGACCCTGTCCTGGCGAACACTCTTCCAACCTCCCAAAACGATTTCTAGAGATGGGCTCGTGTGAGTTGCTTCCTCGATGATTCTAACGATCTCCCCAAATTCTCGACGACTGATAAGTAAGATGTTTCTTCCTTCTCCCCCAGCACCAATAATTTGCATCCACAAAGGACATTGGCAAGAATGTTCTGTTTGAAATTTGCAGCAATAGTCATCCATATTTGCCTCCAAATCCCACCAGTTGTTATCCATATCCCCCTTGAGCATCCCTGCAAGAAAATCCAATTTTAGTTCAAACACTAATTTCTCTACCAATACCTTCTCCACCTGCTTCAAGGTCTCTTTGGCCACTTGCCAAGCTTTTGATGCGGCTTCTCGAGCTGATTCACCCCTCCGAGCTTCCTGCCAACTTGCAAAGGCTACCGGGTTCTCCCTACGGCAAAGATCTAAAGCGACCTGGGCCTTGTTCGGTTTCGTGCGTCCCGACGCGAAAATAGGGTTCGCTCGCCAAGGCTTAACAACTGGCAAACTTACTGGAGACGAAGATTCCACGGCAATGTCCTGCTTTACAGCTGCCTTAAAGGCTTTAATCAACTTCTCAGCTTGTGAGAATGTAGCCGCCTCCATGGCTTTACGTTTTTTCGGGACTTCGGATAACTCCTCCAACAAGGTGGCAACAGTGATGCCTCTGTTGGCACTCACCTCCCAGAAAACAGCCACCTTCGTTGCACGCGTCTTTTGGACTCGCTCCTTCGAGAAGGTGATGACTCTTTTGGCACCCCCCTCCTCCCAGATTGCCGCCAACTTCCCGACTACACGCTTTTGGAGGATTGGGATTAGCTTCTCTAAAAAGGTGATGACTTTTTGAGGATCCACCCTAATTGAGAATAGCTCATTCAAAAGGTAGCGAGCTCTTTGAGCACTTGCCTGATCCAAGGTTTCCACCTGACAGGGTGCAGCCAGCTTAGGGAGCTCCTGATCTGGAATACAACGTCCTAAGCCACTTACGTCCCACTTATGTCCGTGGCACTTTATACGTCCTTGCCCCAATCCCTCCATCTCTCGCAACCCCGTAGATGATGATCTAGCATTTTGACTTTCAATGTCTTGGCAAGATTCCATGGAGGAGGCCAGCAACCCTGTAGATGATGATCCGGCACTTTGATCTTCAATTTCTGTAGACGATTCCATGGAGGGCCTTTCAACTCCGGGAATACGTTTCAGACGCCTATAGAGACGAGGATTCCGAACTGAAGGCTGGTGTAATTGAAATTCGTCCTTCAAGTGTTCTATAATCGCGGTCCATCCGGGTCGTTTCTGTGGTTCCGTTTGCCAACAACAATGCAACAAGTTCCTCATCCAAGAGTTCACGTGAGCAGGAAGCTCTGGTCTTTGCCCTGAAAGAACCACATCATAGTCTGTTAAACGATGCTCTCCAAATGGAATCCGTCCAGTTAGTAGCTCGTAACATAACATCGCGAAACTATACACATCTCCTTCACAGGACCATACGGGCTTGGTCCCATCTTTTAGAGCTTGAAGCACTTCAGGCGGTCTCCAAAACCCTGTGCCTGCGATACCATCTGAACTCTCATAGTCCCCAACCTTGACGTAAAAATAAAATGACTCCAAAGCTTGCTCCAATCCAATGACTTCGCCATGACGTGGGTTCAAAGACAGAGGCGTAACGAGTATATTGGCAGCCTTTAAGTCTCTATGATTCAGTCCACAACTGTGCAGGTCCTCCATCCCTCGTGCAATGTCCATCATCATCTCGATGGTGTCGATGTAGTCAAATGGCATCTGCCCATCCTTCACATAGTGCATCCGCCCATCTTCCACGTAGCCCGCATAACGCACACCATGATCGATGAGGTTTCGCAAATCGCCACCCATTCGTTCCATCAATATCCACACTTTTCCGAGATTGTCCCTTCCGACAGCCATCACTCTACAAATTGCTGAAGAGCGCTCTCTCACGAGTCTCATCACCTTGTCCATTCGCCTTCGCAATTTCAACAAGTCAACTTGTCCATATTTAAGCCTTTTGACAACCACAGGCGTAGAAAACTTTTCGCATTCAGCGAAGAAAACATTTGCCTGACCTCCTTCGGCGATCTCCTCCGATAAACGAAGATCCATTAGTCGCACTTCCGAAAAACTCTCCTTCTGCATCACAAAATCTTCATCTTGCGGATCCTTTGCAAGCTCAGTCCAATGCTCCTCGGGTGCAGATCCATAACACGTAAGTTCCGTTAGGGTAATTTCTTCACCCTCCAACTCCTGAAACTCCTGAGTAATCGGTGATTTGAAGCGTGTGCCTTGCCTTGTACTAGCCGACTCCTCGTTCAGCTCCAAGCTGTCGCGGTTCCCAGTGTTCGCCATCACCTCTTGATGTCAGCCCCTCAACCGAACCTAGGAAATCGTGTGCACCGTAGAAACAGTGAGAGACGAGAGAAACAACTCCTCTCTTCACACCGTAAGAGGCCTTTCGAATTTGCGAAAAACAAATGCTCGTGAGAGGAAGACTGAATCACAGCTAGGAGAGATGGCACTACTGGGCCCTTAGAGTTGCTTGACTTGATGGTAGACACGTAAGAGAGCAGAGAGCACGAGATGCGGATTGAACCAAATGGCCACAAGAATCGTAGCTGAAACCATTAGAAAGAAAGAAAGAAATTTAACAAAGATAACGGAGATGGACAACATGCGAAAATGAAACAAAGTAAATGTCGGGTAGCAACACAACAGATCGACTTATCATAGAGTGCGAGAGAAACAGAGCTGTCTATCTCGCTTCAAGTGTCTGAGAGACGTAAAGGAGTTGCGTGAAAGACCTGGAAGAAACCGGGATAGGGGCCGTGTGCTTCGTGGATCGTAAAGCTTGAAGAGCGTGAGACAAAAAGGTAAACGCATGAACAGAGAGAATAGGGGCCCCGACGCCTTTGTGAGGCCCAAATCCTTCTTCTCAGAATTTTCACTTTTTCCTCTGTCGATTCACGATCGTGCAAAAGCGCGTTTCCGTGTTGTTTTCACGGTATACTCAAAAGTTCTGTTTTTCTAAACAATTGTAAACCTTAGAGGAATTTGTGGTATTCTCTTCTATTGCCCTAAGGCCAACAAAGGGTGTGTCACACTGGAGCTTTGCCATTTACATTAAAAAGTATCTTCCAGCATAGGAAGAATTATGGAAATTCAAATATTTCACCGTGCCAAAATATAATCTTCAAAAAAAATGCTCTAAAAGGAACCAAGATATTGTAACTCTAGAACTAATCTCATGTTTCAACAGAAGCCAAAATATCATCTTTCAAAAATCCATGTATAAAAATAGATCTACACACCTAGATCACTTAAGCTAACTACACTCTATAAACACAATATCCTTGCCTTGGTAGGCAAGGCCAACAAACCTAAACAGTGAGGGCAAGCAGAATGTGTGCTAAAATATGCCCTGCAGAAATATCAAATGATTGGCAGGATGTCAAGTTATTTAAACACATCCAGCTGAAGAGCATAATCTGAACACCAACTCAAACTGAAACGAACAATACTTGGGTTCTTTGAGAAATTGCAGAAGTTTCCAATTGCAAAGATTACCTGAGCAGAATTAGTCACCCTGTTCTAATCTTCGCCAATCAGTGAACTACAGGGAACCCTAATCACATCTGCCATGATCCAGTGGGTCGTCCAGATCAGTGTGATAAATTTATGCCAATGTGCTGAAATTAGCCATGCCTCAAAACAATACATGAAAGTGAAGGAGATGACCAAAGAAACCAAGAAGAAATAGAAACCCACAACAATGTGAGAAACCCCAACCCACCAAAAGAAGGAGAAAAAAAGGAGAGGACCATAAAGGAACAACGATGAAGAAAAGAGAACAACAGAAACAACAGAGGCAAAGTTTCAGAGCATTTTTATCTTCTGAGAACGAAGTAAGGATATATTTTGAAAAAGCTCCACAATCTGAACTCTGGAGCTGGTTGATTATTTTTCGAGTTTTCTTTTTTCAAAGGGTAAGGAAACGAAGTAAAGAAAATTCAGGTAGAAAGGCTATGAGCAACCGAAAACCCAATTCTTTGATGAGCAAAATGCTCTGATTGATTCGAAAGAAATTTCGAAGAGCTATGCACGAACAAAAAGATATTACAATGGATAGCCAGCACCTTGAACAATGAATAAATATGCAGACAGACAGACAGAGAAACAGCAGGACTTTACAAGTTCACATGACCAGGCTTTTTACTTCCTCCAATATCTGTCTCTATACAACAACTGAAAATGCAGGACGCTTGCTTGCAGCCAGTAAGAAAACTAGAAATGGAGCTTGAGAAATGCCGTGTTAAGAAGAATCATCCCAATCCATCAAAGACAATGCATGTCTTTGTGAGGTGATCAGAAAACAACAACGATTTCACAGGTACCACAAAAGCCGAGAGTTTCACTGTCAAAATTGGTCCTCATTTGCACATGGGTTGCTATATACTGTCTGTCGTCCGACACTCAGCTTGAGGACTCGTGCGATCTCCTTAATCAGGAGGAGGAGCTCAATCCTCTCAAGAATCCCAAAGTATTGCCATACATGTTTCTAGAATGCAACATGCTAGATTGAATCTGCATGCAGCAAGGTGTGAATCTAGCTTGACAAAAGCAAAAGAACGAGGTGGGTCAGACAAACGGTGGCGGCAATGAATGTCGTGAATCCATACAGTTTGGCTGACTTCTTATCCGCACCTGAATAGCCAGGCGGCTCGTACCCGCTGAAGCTGCCTGGAGATGGACTAGGAGCTCCTCCGAAATCATCAGACCCAGCAGCAGGGGAGCCGTTGGAGTTCAGAGTATGCGTCTGGAAGTCCCAAGACCATACCTTGTGGGAAACTGATCCAGCACCAGTAGAGGCAGAGAAGCCGACGTACATGTACTCGTCGAGGTCGGGAGACAAGTCTATCGCGACAGACAAGAGTGGCGCCGAGGGTTTGATGTAATCGTCGGTATAAGGGCTAAGCCAAACGTCCAGCGAATGTGTAACGCTGTCGTACTGTATCCACGCCTTGATATGGCCTCCGGACGCGAGCTCCACTGGCGAGGAACCCGATTGCGCAGCTTGAGATTGCACCGACGTCAAGCTGTTGATATCAACTCCCACATGGTTGTCGTTGATATCCGAGAATGCCATGTCCTGGTGAGTATCGAACTCCACTGCAAGTACACGTGATTGTGGCGACTCCGAAGCTCCAGCTAGCGTACTGGAAGAAGCTTGCAACAAGCCGAGCCATGGCCCTGAGCTCCCGACTGACGAGTTATCCGACGCAATGGTGAAAGCCAATCCGTCTCCATACGAGACCACTCCGCCACTGGAAGCGTTGGAGCTGACAATGGAGAAGATGAAACTCGTGGTGAAAGATACCGTCGTTTCAGCTGTGGGATCCAGCAACCGAACTGGTGTGTTGAAAAGAGCTCTTCCCGCAGAAGTTGTAGTGAGCTCCAGAGCTAAATCATCGTTAGAGACTTGTGCATCTCCGAGTAACACCACATGGCCGATGTTAGTGGAGAACTGATTGAAACCGAAAGCAGCATCGGAATCGGAGGAATCATCACTGGACGCGGACAGCACATAAGCAACGCGAAAACCGCCAGCTACATAAACGATCAAGAAGCTGAGCAAAACCTTACACACCATTGACGAGCTCATGGCAGCTAGTCCTGCACAACACTGCAGCTCACGCACTCCTCCACTTGATCTCTTCTTCTTTTTCTTCTTCTTGTCAAGACACACACACAACAGCATTGCTCAGCTGACCACCTCTGCACAACTGCATTTCAAACACGCGTTAGAAATATGTTAGAAATGTGTCTGAAACCTAATGAGTGACAAAAGAGCTGCAAGAGCTTGAAGAGCTGCTTTACTGCAGACAAAAGAGCTTCAAGAGCTTCTTCAATCCCAAAGCACCTGCCAGAACAAGAATTTTTGTTCTCAGAAAATCAAAACCTGCTCTTAACGAGTGACAAAAGAGCTGCAAAAGCTTGAAGAGCTGCTTTACTGCAGACAAAAGAGCTTCAGCAGCTTCAAGAGCTTCCTCTTCAATCCCAAAGAAGCTGCCAGCACAAGAAACTTTTTTTCAGAAAATTAAAACCTTGAAACCAAAACAAAAAAGAGAGAGAGAGGGTCAAGAAACTGGACAACAAACGGACTAGAGTAAACACATGGAAGGGCTCAAGAGCGAGCTCGAGAGCTTCCGTTTGCAAGCTGTTGCAACGGGAAGAAGGGGGAAAAGGAGAGCTTATTGTCAGAAAATACGAACTGGAAGAAGGGAGCTAGTGTCTGACACCCAGCGGCTACTAATTAATTGAATTGTAATAGGATTACCAGTAGTACCCTTAATTAAGTAGGTCCCCATTTAGTAGTACCCCTAATTAAGTTCGCCATTAATATCACCATTAATGGCCAAACAGTTTGTACTTATTATTTATTAGGCCACTTTCTCACTTTTGTTTACTAGCTCCCCTCCAGTGTATATAACGTCTCTATCCTTGTGGGTTTTTTTGGGTTTTGTTTGTTTGGTTGTACACTTTTTGTACAATTCCCATTTAGGGTTTGTCCTGAGCTGACCTACCTGCCTACCTCCTCACAAAAAAAAAAAAAAAAAAAAAACCCACCCAATGTTATTTATGTGTTTACTAACTTCTCTATTATGACTCTTTTCCAGTGTTTTGTGGTTATTTGAATTTATTCAAGAAGGGTCAATTTTGGTTTTTTTTAATTATTTCATCAGAGAACCACTGGTTTCAGTTCTTTGGGAAAAAAAAAAAATCATAATACAAGAATCGCGAGTCCCAATTATTTAAAAAAACTCAATGTATCAGTGGTTCTTATGAAAGAACAGATATGAAAATAAACAAAACAACACAATGTTCTTTGTATGTTCATTGACATCTCATAAATAGGTTTTTTTTGGTTGGTTTGGACACTTTTTGCACAATTTCCCTTTCAGGGTTTTTCTCGACCTGACCTACCCAAAAAAGTTACCCATCTTGTAAGGTATACCTAATGTCCCTATAGTGGGTTTTTTCTTTTGTTTGCACATTTTTTGCACAATTTTTCTTTTAGGATTTGTCCTGTTATGACTCAGTTTTGGATGAACCCCAACTAAGTTGATATCAGATTTTTAACCTTAGTATCCTATCCTTTAAATACACAAGTACTGTTGGTAGGTAGGATAACAAGTGACTACTGTATCTGCAACTGATGTTTAGCACTTTTCTGCCAAATGTTTGTTTTCTTTAAAAAATGAGATTAGGCAGTTTCAAATTTAATTTTTCAGAATTTCAACATATGAGGAACATTTATACAAAGTACACATTTTGTGTAATAATACCCAATGTTTGGGACGGTAGATAGTTTTTCACAAGTTGGGAATTCAATTCTTAACAATTTTGACAAATATCAATAATAATTTCCCTTTTTATTCAACTAGACCTTTTGTGAATTATTTTGTGCCGAACATTAGTAGTACGCACCACACTTCCTAAGTATATACTTGTAAGTGGTAACTAGTTAGTACATACATAAGGGATACTGGGTTATTGGTAGATAGGTAGTGAAAGCATAAACTGAGCTAACTACCCTGGTTAGGGCTAGCAAACTGGAACCCAATTCTTGTAGGTTATGAATTGGGCTCCAGCACTAACCCATTCTTTATGATGGGTTCCAGCAATAACTCAGGCAAACTTGACCAAAACAATTTCCACCTACCTTCTAATGTTACATTAAAATTGCAGGCAGATGGGTTGTTTAGGAAAATGTCCCATTGAAAAAAAATTGTTTGATGATAGGCCAAGTGGTACACTAACTGGTTTGTCAACTTGTGAATTTGTTGACATTGTCATTTTTGGTGGGCCTTTTGCTAGTGTCTGTAGCCTTAAGTAATGTGCAGGGATCAGAATCTGTAGGGCAACCAATTGATGTTTTCTTGCTGACCTTTTTCGGGTTGTAGTAAATCATCAGGCTCTGAGAAAGGAGGTCTGAGCATATCTGTTTTTACATGCTGCAATTTTCTTTTCCATTTCCTTTCAAAAGGCCAAATGGTGCATTTCACGACATGGAACTGATGACCCTGATGACCCTCTCGTATGTTGTCATCTTGTCTGACGGCCATCAGAGCTCTTTCAGTGACTTCATTTTCTGCCTCTCAACAGACCTGGTCAATTTTTGAAAGTGCCCCAATTCATGATATCCAAGCCGTCAAAGCTTGAAAACAGAAGCCTGCTATTGTACAACTACAGTCCACACAAATGGGCAGAAAGAAAATCTCATGTTCAGGAATCAGAGTTCAAAATACAGTCTAGTTGGTCCATTGCCGTTTCCCTTGTGTTCTCTGAGGACTTCAACAGACTGATTCAACATTGTTCAAATTGGAAGAAAGGAAGTTCCCTTAACGTACGATGGTTTAGTGCCCAGTGATCATCCTTCACATCCTTAAGGCAAGCCAACTACGGAAAGGATGTCTAATCCTTCCTCTATGTGAAAGATAAACAAAGCTAAAGAAATGGATGAAAACATTTGTATGTTTTAAATGTACTTTTCAACTCATGGATTTTGCAACTGTTCATTAAGTGTGTGTTGAAGATTACGATAGGGAAACTTTGGAAATTGATCATTCCATCAGATAAGATAAACATAATTCTCACACAATAAATGATTCATCCACAAATATTGCATCCCATTCAAAACATTCATCCACCCTATTATTTGATCATGACATAAATGAATCCTCCACAATAACTGTTATTTATTATACAACATTCTTTTAACATAATCTTTAAATTTTTTTATCAGATGTTTGACCATTTTTAAATGGTTAGCACATTGACCTAAAACATCAACTGTTACAAATATTAGTAAATGTGAATTGATATTAGGGTTGTTTTTACAATTTTGTGATATAGCCACAATGGTGATCATCCACAAGAGGAATTAGCCAATTTTGGCTACAGGTCAGAAATGAATGTAAAAAATTTGAGAATCTTGCCATATTTTGAGTATGTGCTAGAACCTATTGTCTAAATATGACAATTTCAAAAAGCATTTCCTCAAAATTTGGTGACTTTAGTCAAAAAAATTCAGAAAAATCCTGTGTATGAGTTGCAATGGATTTTTTTTTCCATTGCCAAGTGGCAAAAATTCACCCGAAAAACATTGATCAGTGTATGAAAATATTTTGTTTTTTTATTTCATTAGAAACAGAATTCTACAACTAAGCATGGTGAAACAAAACTTAATTAGATTCGACAGATACACATAACAGATGCAAATTTTACAAAGAGAATGGTGTTGAGATTCCATCAAAACTTCCAAGTTAAAATACCTTATGTTGAAACTAGTGTTAAGTTAGGTGCCATCTAAAATGAACAATGCCATAAAAACACTTGGAGTCCACCCTTTCAAAGGAAGTAAAACTTTCAACAGAGTTATGGAAAAGGTTAGTGTGCATGTAAAACCTAAGTAGATTTATCAGATCAAGACTAGGTAGTTTGTTACATGTAGACATGTAATTCTACATTCTGCAACAATGAAACAAAGGTTCATGAAACATTCTGCATTTTCACACCAAACAAAATAACATACATATATTGATAAATACATCACGATTGTATGTTGTGCAATATCAATGACCTATGCTTGAAACATCACATCAAATATTTAGGTTGAAAACCCAAAACCTTATTAAAACCCAACACTAAACACCATATTTTGTTTTAGATATCGAATTTTATGCTTACACGAGATCAAACCAGTTTTTAAATACTAAGTAAAAAGAAGCTTAACATGTAGTTTCCCATTGAGTCTTCTTTAACTCAACCGGATCTACTAATCAAGTATGATTCATCAACTTGTATTTATTTTATTTAAGTCTGATGACTCATTGTGTACCCTGAGCCATCACCTTAATCTAACAAGTCCTTCAACAAGTTAAATAAGTCCATTTTCCAAAATTCGCTTTATATTTAAGTTACCTCATATCCATTCATTTGTTACATATTCAAGACACATTGTGCACATTTGAAGGAACCCTTTTTAAGCTTCCTTTTAATGTCTGATCTAGTCAAGTTTAGGTGGGAGAGAAGGCTTTGGATTCTTTTTACATTTCATATTACTTCTGTGCATTCCAAAAAGATGTGCAGTATTACAGATCTACAACACCTCAACGCTAGAAGTAACTTGGACCTTATGGGGGAGGGATTGATGATCTTCAAACAGACTTGTAAAAAGATTTTTAATAGTTTTAGAATTAGCTTAAAAGCTAGAACTTCAAGCTCTAGAAGTAGGTAAGAGTAGGCAAATGTTTTGATACTTCATCTATTTTATAGATATATTCTACTAATTTGTCAAGTTACCTCATATTATTTCTTTCTTGTTCAATTTTTGGCTCAATTGCAACTTTAGTGTTTTGTGAAATAATACAAGTTCTTATAAATATACATCATGATTTAATTTGTAGTATAATTTAAATTTAAATGAAAGTAATACAAATACCATGGCATGGCCCTTGTGTATTTTACACCTTTATTGAATATTCCTAATGAAGAACTTTGAGCCAAGAAACTTTGTCCTTTCAAGGTCACACTATTCATGCAAGGGGTCACTTTATTGCTTTGTTCTTTGGCCCCTGAACTTGGTCAATTCAGTAAAATAGAACTTGCATGATGCTATTGTACTCAGGGCACTCATCTTTCTTTTTTTTGCCACATTTCATTGTAAGATATGCTATTTGGTTTAGCCCTCCATGAAGAACATCAAATTTTATTTAGTTTTTGCCTTGCATTTGAGGGAATTGGATATTTCATTGTTTCATTTAGGACTAATTTAGAAGGTAGAGGACATTGCCCACAAGTTCCATCACTGTGTGAGCGGACTCAGCCCTAAGCTTGTTGTTTCCTATGTCTTGGGGAATGGCTGGTTACATGGTGGGTTATGTTGTTCCCAGACAGAGGAATTCAGTGTGTAACTTATGTTTAGCAGAAGGCCTGCTGCCCAGGGCCTCCCCTAATTCGAGGCTCATAGCCTTCAGGGTGGTAGCCTGAGCGTAGGTGTAGGTGTTTTGCTATTTTTGGACCAGATTTTGCCAAAATTTCGACATCACAAATATGTTAAAGAAAACACTGCTTTGGAGTACTTTACACCCAAGAAAAATTACATGAAATATCAAAACACCAACACGACCTTCCATTCCCCAACATGAAAAACTGACATAATTTGAACCAGAGAGATTGGAGGCATCTTGTAGATTTGTAAGATGCATGAGATGGACAGAGGAACATCATATGTACCACATAACCGCAAAGTGTGAGACCTCCTAACACATACAAGACATATTATAAAGTAGGTGTATACTATCTCTCCTCTTTTCTATTTGAGGAGAAGCTATGGACAAAGATAAGGTGCCCATCATATAAACTAGTAAAAACTCCTTTGAGTGCTTTTATGACAAACCTCATGGAGAAGTATCAAAAAGAAGTATCAAAAAGTACATGAGTATCAAAAGGATGGCAGTTAGCAGTGTTTCTTTCCTTGTGGCTGGGCACACTGGCAGAGAGTGTAATTGTAAGTACATGTAGCAACATTGTTCTCCACTGGCCAGTGAGCATCTTACTTTGTTGCTCTCATTGGATTCTTTGTTCTTCTCATTGTCATATGATCAGTAAGTATGTACTGCCAACTGCATGGTTTCTTGTTTCTTCACCCCACACGGTGTTTTGTTTTTGTTTTTTCAATTTTGTGATGTAGTTGCGGTGGCAATCATACATAAGCTGGTATAGCCAAATTTGGCTATTGAAAAAATATGAAATGAAAATATTAATATTTTTCTGACTACCTGCTTGAACCATGCATAGAATTCTGGCCAAGAAAAATTCCATTTTTGGCGATTTGTTTCAGAAAAATCATTGAATTAGCAACATAAAATTCAAAAAAATTGGAACAATGAGAAATTTTGCACCAACAAAATAAAGGCTGATACTATTCTGATTATGGAATTATTTTGGTTCTGTCAAGTGAGTTTTGTTATTTTCAAGTTTACCAGGTAATTCCAGGCTTTTTTCCCAATTTTCCTAAAGTCAAATGTCGACTTGCAAATGGTTCCCAAAGACCTTTAAAATACAACTGCCTTGGACAACTTGAGTTCACTTCTTGAGTATCTTTCAACATATTTCTTGCAATTTTTAGACTGACATAACAAAAGTTATTGAATGTAAAATGATTCTTTGTCTATAGAAATTAATTGAAGAATAAAAGAATTATCCCAAACAAAATTAATTAAAAAGGTTCCATGAGAACTCCAAAGTCAAGCCCACTTCAACCACAATAGTATTAGGACGAGTTACCTTAGAGGAGGTTTAATATATTTGGGGCAATAGCAAGCAGGCCATTAATCCCTATTAACCCTTAAGAGTCTAAGCCCATTTTACAACCATTTTACTTATATTTGAGCCTTAGTTAAAAATTTGGTCCGATCTACTAATCCATGAATTCAATTATAAATTCAATCATTAGATTCAAAGTTTACAAACTCATGATTCTTTGACAAAAAAATAGCCAAAGTCAGGCAAAGGATGATAATATAACAAAACTAAATTGAGCTCATATAGGATCAAGTTGGCAAGTGTTGCCCAAAGGTTGGATTTGAAAGTTCACTAGTGAAAAACAATTTTTAACAAGGATTAATGCATGCATTTTAATATGGCAATCTCAATGACCAAGTTACATACTCACAAATGGAATTTCAAACCAAAATGTGATTCTTCAAACACAAGTAAAACCTTGCAAGTTTTGAAATGAGACTAGGGAGGATCCTTGAAAATGGGCAGCAAATTCAAAAGGATCGCAAAACTAGAATTCATGGGTTAGCCCTTAAACAACTTTTAAAAGTTAGCCCAGCGAGGCTAGGAAGGTCGAGCATGGGCGGGTTTTGTTTTCATCCCTTTAGCAGTTTCCCCTCACAAAGGTGAAAGTGGTTTCATGGGGGGTTTTCACAATGAACCCTTCCCTAAATCCACTTGGATGCAGCAAACCAATGGAAACATATTCAATGTGTGAACACAACCAAAAAAAAATTTAATTTAAATCTATGCTGTCTAAATTGACTTAAAATATTAAAAAAATAATTTTGGCTAATCAGGCATTAGGGGGTTAAACTCTCTTCATCACAAATGGGAAATGAAGAGTAGGTTGTTGCATTATATAAAATTCAGAGAATTGGTGGAATATGTATAGAGTTAATTGGAGAGTAAGTGATATGAGTTAGGGTTTTACCTCGTTGTGGTTTTGGAGGTTTTGGGAACTTGGGGAGCGTTGTGTTTTGGGGTGGGGGGAGGGTGGGGAGTGGGACGAGGGTTTAGGGGTTTGTTGGGTTTTGGGACACTAAGTTTGCAAGGGTTTAGGGTTTAAGTTTGTGTTGGGTTTTGAAGAATTTTGTGGGTTGGCTGTTTGTTGCACTGTTTTTTGAACTCTTGGAGCATTGGGCGTTGGGCGGATCCGTTGGCTTTTTGAAGAAAGCTTTGGTTGCTCTCAGCTTGTTGGTCATCTTTCAGCGGTTGTGGGGACAGCGTGTGCAAGGAAGGAATCGGGAGAGGAGGAAGAATGAGGTGGAGAGTGATGGTGTTGCTGAAGCGGAGTGCATACGATTTGTATGTTGCACGCCATCAGGATCCTAACATCACCAGCCTTCTCTCAAACACTCAGGTGATTTCTCGTCAGGATTCATGTTGCTGTGATTGCGTTCTTGCTCCTCATAAAAACAATAACGTCTCTAGGGTTGGTGAGCTTTAGATCTTTGTATTTTGAAATTGTGTTTCTGTTTTCTGCTAGGAATCAAGTTGCACTTGTTTTTGGAGGCAGCCTATGTTTTCCTGTACGATTTTAGGGTTTGGCTTTGGGTTGTCCAATTAGGGTTTAATTTTTCCCATTTGATCAGGCTTCTTACTTACTTCTGAATCAATCTTTTTTATTAGCTTTTGATTCTCATACCATAAGCAAGATACCTATTCAATTCTTCAGGTGTTTTTACAGTCCTTTTGTCTGGGTCCCTTGAGCACACATCTCATCATGATATTCAATTCTTTATGTGTTTTAGGGCAATTTTGTTTGGGCCCATTTTTCACACATCTCATCATGATGTTACTGGTTTGTATAGGTGATTGGCAACTTGCAGGACAGGCACAGAGTTCATGAACACACTCTACAGGTCTGCAGACAGGTGCTCGATCACCGCCAGTCTTATATTCAGTATGAAACTCGGATACGGGATCAGCTTGAACACCCCATTCACAACATGGACTTGGTAATTACAATTGGTGGGGATGGAACATTACTGCAAGCCAGCCACTACTTGGACAACTCAATACCAATCCTGGGTGTCAATTCTGATCCCACTCTTACAAGTGAGGTAGGAGTATGAGCATGCTGACAAGGCAATTGCCTATGACTGACCATGGTATTTGTTTGTTAGAAAGCAGGGTTGCTGAGCAAACTATTTCAAACCAGCAACTTGTATATATGTGTGTACAATTGGGTTGATTGTTACACTAGTATCAGATAGCCATTCATCATTCATACTCATGCTATGCTCATGTTGATTCTGAGCAGGTAGAAGAGAAACTTGATGAATTTGATGCAACTCGGAGCTCAGGACACCTTTGTGCAGCAACTGCTGGGAACTTTGAGCAGGTTGAGACTCTATACTTTTTCACACTGAACACTAAGTGTGGAGACTGAACTGTACCATGCATGTTAATGTACCCATATGGTTGTTGTGGTTATCTTGTGAAGATATTACCATGAAGCTACTCTAGTTCTGTGCCAAGGATGTGTTGATGGATTTTGTTTGCTGTATCTTTGACATGGGCAGGTGCTTGATGAAATACTGGAAGGCACAAGAGAACCTGTGAAGCTTCGGAGGATTTCAACATTTGTAGATGGGATCAAAGTCAGTTCACCTGCTTTAAATGATGTTCTGGTAGCTCATCCCAACCCAGCTGCCGTCTCCCGTTGCACTTTCAGGTACTGTGAAATTTGTTACTGTGTTATAAGTCAATGGGTTTTTAACATCTTATGTTTTGTGCATGTGCTTATTTTCTACTCTCCTCTTTCACTTGCTTACTTCCTGTTACCAGCAGAGAAGAGAATGGAAATGCCACTTTTTTGTACAGTGTTGAATTTAAGAAAGGCTCCAGTAATTTGAGCATTGCGGGTTGTGCAGCATTTTGAGGGAGGAAACAGGCAAACAAAGAACACCTGTTATTCACTCTCGATCAAGTGGGCTGAGGATTTGCACAGCAGCAGGATCAACAGCAGCAATGAAATCTGCAGGGGGTGATGTAATGCCCTTGTCATCAACTGACTTACAGTACATGGTTAGAGAACCAAACACACCACACCCAAAGTACAAGGATTTCTTAAGGGGCTGGATTAGGGCTGATGAGGCATTGTACCTCAATTGGAGATGCCGGCAAGGCATGGTTTATTTTGATGGCTCTCATCTCTGTCATCCCATCAAATTTGGTAGCAAAATTGAAATTTCATCTTTCAAGGCTCCTGCACTGCAGATTTTTATGGTGCCACAAGAATGATCTTCACTTCTCCCTATTTCCTGTTCCACATTTTGCAGAGATCATCACTCTTCTCCGAGGTTGGTATTGTTATCCTTGGCTTTCCTGTTATTGCCAAGTGGTTATCCTTGGCCTTACTGTTATTGGATGGTTTGCATGCTAAAACCACAAGAATGGTGTGAAGAAGTCCAATACTTGAAGCTTATTATGCATTTTCCAAAACAAAATGTCAAGCTCAGAAGATGCTCTGTATCCTGGTGAAATATGATACGTTCCACATCACCCTTGGGGCTATACTCTCTCTCCCTTGGACATGGGACATGTTGAAAACATGACAGTTTCCCCCCCAAGCTTGTGAACCCTGGTGCATATGGTTTTGTGGTGATTGTTATCAGGTTCTTCTCTGGCCCAAAGGGGAATCTTAGCAAAAGCAAAACTTAATGAATCTTGTGTAGTGTGCAAATACTTCATGCTGTAGACAAAGACAGAAAAGTGATAGTCAAGGTGCTAGAAGTTGAAGATGACCATGTCCAACCTCTTGCAGTCATGGGTTTGCCAAACACAAAATGTTGATGTTAGGGAGAAAAGTCCACACATCCACTTGTGATGTGAAACTCCATAGTTTCAGGAACAGATCAAATTTTGCTTCAAGAGTCAGATCCCTTGTTATCTCAAAAATTGAAGCATCATGTCTTCATGCTCCCTAATGTAGAGTTTGTGCAGCTGCAAGATTTATGTGCACTTTCTCCATTAACACACCAACACCTATCAAGATATTGGGCCAGAATGAACCAGCACCCACCAGTGCACCAACGGGGATGGATAGTGCACCGATAGGATTCTCTTTTCTATCCCTGTGCCATCCCAGGTTGACATTTTTCCTTTGCCCTTTCTCAGCCCAGATAGTTTTTTTTGCAACTTTATTTTCTCCCCGCCCCCCACCCGG